>Ga0007760_10243125_pt1 | contig 12176 bp, 12 predicted proteins | sample LauGreFBDMM110SN_FD_61637 | JGI IMG/M metagenome (GOLD analysis project Ga0007760, IMG submission 61637) | Metatranscriptome of freshwater lake microbial communities from Lake Michigan, USA - Fa13.BD.MM110.SN (Metagenome Metatranscriptome) | ecosystem: Environmental > Aquatic > Freshwater >... | reverse complement strand
AAGTAAAATGCAAAAGGATGGCTATAATTCTTCAGTTACACTTAAAGTTCGGGCTAACGGCTATGAAAATTTATATCAGTCATTTGTTGAAGAATACTTTAATGGAATTGACATTAAGATTGTGCAAAATATCAGTTTTTTTGAAGTAGTTAGTCAAGCGGATTTATACATTTCAATTTTTTCGCAGACCATTTTTGAAGCTTCATGCTTGGGCATACCAACGATATACTATAAAAAGGATACTCAAACCATTCATAAGCCTTTTGATGAAAAAAGTGAATTGGTTACTGCAAATAATGTATCTGAATTGGAATCAAGCATCAAACAGTTTTACAACAATCCAGCTATTTTTAATGAATTCTTGCAGGTAAAGACTTTGGAAAAATATATCGGGAAATTGGATGGGCAAAACACTGAGAGAAATATAAAATTTATTAAAGATTTGATTAGTTAGACTAGACTATTGTAATTGGGAAAATATATAAAAATTTACTTTTGGCAGGTTATATCATTGCTATTCAATTTTGCAGCAATTTTTGTCGTTACTCCATTTATTTCTAGCAATCCATCTTTGTTTGGTATTTATTCAGTGGTAGTGGCTGCATATTTCTTTATCTCCTATGCTGATTTCGGATTTCTAAGTGCAGGCATGAAATATGCTGCAGAAAGTTATGCGCAAAAGAACTTGACTGACGAGATTGAAGTGATCGGTTTTGCTGGTATGATTTTTTTAATTTTTGCTTGCTTATATTCTATTGGTATTTTTTTTATTGCATTTAACCCTACAGTCTTATTTAGTGGCGCTTCAAGTCTAGAGGAATTATTAGTCGCAAAACAATTATTGATTTTGCTTGCTTTGACTTGCCCGATTTTAGTTATTCAAAGAGTCATACAAATTATTCATGGTGTGCGAATGATGGACTATAAATTTCAAAGAGTTTTAGTACTATCAAATAGCTTGAAATTGTTCTCTGTATTTTTGTTTTTTGGTGGTGGAAAGTACTACATTGTTGAGTATTTCTTGTTCTCGCAAGTCTGCGTTTTATTAGCAGTTATAGCTGGTTTAGTTATGATTAAGTCCTCACTTAATTATGACCTTAGAGCTTTATTTAAGGCGTTTAGGTTGTCAAAGAAATTATTTGCAAAGACTAAAAAGTTAGCATTTACGACAATTTTTTTGACAGTTTCTTGGATTTTATATTACGAGTTAGATCCATTCGCAATTGCTAGATTGTTTGGTTCTAATTCCGTTGCAATTTATGCCATAGGGTTTTCTATCATAACATATTTTAGGTCTATTTTTGGAATATTATTTACACCTTTTATTGCAAGGTTTAATCACTTTATTGGTTTGAAAGACACAGAAGGCCTGCAATTATTTTTCATAAAAGTGATGATTCTGTTCCTGCCTATAACAATCTTTCCAGTACTTGCAGTTTTTTTTACTGCAGATAATTTTATCTTGACGTGGGTTGGAAGCGCTTATACTGAATCCATTGGTATTGCTAGAACTTTGGTCTTGTGTTATGTTTTTAGCTTTATTACCTATCCTGCAGGGATTTTAATTATGGCGAATGAGAAAGTAAAGGCTTTATATTATACAAGTGCATTGCAGCCTGTGATTTTTTGGACAGGAATTGTTCTAACCTATAAATTTTGGGGCTTGGAATCATTTGCCTACTTTAAGTTTATTGCCTTTTTTCTTGAAACAGTCGTATACGTCGCATTAATTCTAAAGTTTTTGCAAATTAGTTTACTTACGCTTTTAAGAAAAGTTATTGTTCCTATAGTTTTACCTACAGTTATTTTGATTGGAATTGTGTTAATGTCCCATGGATATTTGCCTGTTAGCAAGGGTAAACTGAATATGCTATATTATTTTTTAAGTATAGGCTTTTCAGTATTTGCAGGTTTTGTGACTTATTATTTTACATCATTTGTTTTTAGGGAAAATGTGAACAGTATTGTTTCTAGTTTTATTAAAGGAAAATTATTAAAGTCAACTTGATATTTTGAAAACGATTGCTAGGACTTTGTTATTTGTCAGACTAATAATATCTGATATTTTCAAATATGTAAGAAAGAAATACGTTGCTGCAGGGTTTGTAATATTAAATCCCAATTCTAAGGTTTACGAGGGTGCTGTCTCAATTGATTCTGTACTGGAAGGTTTTAACATTTTGTTCTACGATACACAAATATTTAATTCAACAATTGGGAGGCATACCTATATTCAAAAAAACAGTACAATTGTGAATGCCACCATTGGGAGGTTTTGTTCAATTGCTTCTAATGTCAGTATTGGACCAGGTATTCATAAAATAGACGGAGTATCTACTCACCCGGCATTTTATTTAAATAACACACCCTTGTTATTGACTTTTAGTAAGTCAGATGTCTTTGAATCTAGTAAAAGAACTACAATAGGCCATGATGTTTGGATTGGAGAAGGGGTTGTTGTAATAGATGGTGTGACAATTGGAAATGGTGCTGTGGTCGCAGCAGGTGCAGTTGTTACAAAGAACATTGAACCATATTCAATTGTGGGAGGAGTGCCAGCTAAACATATTAAATACAGATTTGATTCGGAAACAATCAAAGCATTAGAAGAGAGCGAATGGTGGAATTTTTCAGATATGTGGTTTGAGAAAAATTGCGTTTTAATGCTAAATCCAAATGAGTTATTGAAATATTTAAAGAGCAATGGATCGGGTAATTAAATTTTTGAGGCGAAAGTTGTTTTATTACTTTAATAGAAAGAGATATCGATTCCTTTCCCCACAAGCCTACGTTCAAAAGTTACTACGGGTGGATGGAAAAGAAAACATCAGCATTGAAAAGAATGTAGTTATACAAGCGATGACTTGGATAGCTGCTGTTCCACTTACAAATGCGAGCACCTGTCATTTATTAATTGGTGAAGGGTCAATCATTGGCCATTTTAATCACATTTTTGCTACGGGTGAAATTGAAATAGGTAAAAATGTTTTAACTGCAGATAAAGTTTTTATCACAGACAATCAACATGAATTTAGAGATATCAATTTGCCGATTCATGCCCAAGGAATCAAGCAGTTGTCAAAAGTAAAAATTGGTGATGGATCATGGCTTGGCGAAAATGTTTGCATTTTGGGAGCTAGTGTTGGAAGAAATTGTGTTGTGGGTGCAAATTCAGTGGTAACAAAAGATATACCGGATTTTTGTGTGGCTATAGGTAGTCCTGCACGAGTAATTAAAATGTACAATTCTACCACTAATGAGTGGTTATCAGTTTAAAATAATAATTTAATGAAAAAAGTTTTAATCACAGGAGGCGCCGGGTTTATTGGCTCGAACGTTGCAAGAGCACTGCTCAAAGAAGGGTATGAAATTACAATTTTAGATAATTTTTTATCTCAAATTCATGGTGACAGAAATTCCTTAGCAGACGATTTGCAAGGTAGAGTTAAATTGATAGTTGGGGACGTAGCGGACAAAACTGCTTTGTATGATGCATTGGCAGGTCAAGATGCTGTGATTCACTACGCAGCGGAAACAGGAACAGGGCAATCTATGTATGCTGTTTCACACTATTCAAATGTCAACATTCAGGCAACAGCCAATTTGTGTGATTATATAATAAACGAAAAGCATAATGTTAAGTCGGTTATTGTTGCATCTTCCCGCTCAATTTATGGAGAGGGAAAATACCATTCAGCAGAACTAGGCTTTGTGTATCCAAAGTCTAGAACATTTCAAAATGTTGCAGAAAGCTTTGATGTTCCTTGCCCTGTCTCTGGCGCATATAATTTAGCACTGGTAGCAACCGATGAGTCCTCTAAAATTCATCCATCATCTTTTTATGGCATTACAAAGCAAGTACAGGAGCAAATGGTGATTTTGGCGACTCAATTAAAAAATATTAACGGGTACGCATTGCGCTATCAAAATGTATATGGACCTGGCCAATCGCTTAAAAACCCTTACACAGGTATTTTATCTATTTTTACTAGGTTAGCATTGCAAAACCAGGAGATAAACATTTTTGAAGACGGTTTAGAGAGCAGAGACTTTGTGTATATTGATGATGTGGTGAATGCAACTAAAAGCTGCTTGAAGTCCGATATGCAGGGTCAGCATATTTTAAATGTTGGAAGTGGTGTTCCAGTAAATGTAATTGAAGTGGCAAATGAAATTGTTTCTTATTTGAAGAGCAAGTCATCAATAAAAATTTCCGGAGCCTTTAGAGAGGGTGACATCAGACATAATTACGCAGATTTAACCTTGATAAAGGCCACTACAGGTTTTGAACCAAAGTGGAGTTTTAAGGATGGATTACATCGCTTTATCGATTGGGCCCTATCACAAAACGACGTCCCTAAAGACACAGCAGATTATATGAGATCGCTTGAAGAATTAAAGCAAAAAGGGCTGCTCAATGGATAGTAGATACCCGCTAGTAAGTGTAGTATTTACTAGTTACAATCATAAAGAGTACCTCAAGCAAGCATTAGATAGTTTGATTAATCAAACCTATCCCAATCTTGAAATTATCATTATTGATGACTGTTCAACGGATGGAAGTCAAGAAATTCTTAGGAATTACGAACACCTTTCGAATATAAACTTACAATTGCAAACCAAGAATTCTGGCAGCTATGTAAAGGCTAGTAACTTGGGGGCCTCATTCGCAAAGGGAGAGTATTTGTTATTTGCTCAATGCGATGATTTTGCTGAGCCTATGCAAATTGAACAATTGATGGATGCTTTTGTCAAGAATCCAGGAGTAGGAGTAGTTTACAGTAAGAGTAATTTAGTAGATAAGAATGGCATTGTTTTTTCAAATGATTTTGTTGGACGTGAAAGGAAATTTAAGGAAGCTGTTTGGGATAATTCTATCATCAAAGGAATACAATTAAAAGAGTTCTTATTTTATTCATGTGTTATTCCGAATTTAAGTGCAGCATTAATTCGGACAGCCCTATACAGAAAGGTGGCTGGGCTCTCAGATAAGTATTTGGTAGTGGCAGATTGGGAGTTTTGGTTAGACCTAAGCGATTTGACTGATTTTTATTATATAGAAAGCCCACTAAATAATTTCAGACAGCATGAAACTACGATTAGAAGTAGTATAAAAATTAAGACCCAAATATTGGAGATTTATTCAATGTTTTACCGACATCTACAAAAGAGTATCATGTCCCCCGAATCAAAATACAAAATGCGTGTCGGCGCGGGTGCTATATGGTTCTCCTATTTTTTGGATGATAAAAAATTGTGGATTAATTCATTTATTAGTGTGTATTTTTCAATAAAAGAGCGGGAAAAATTTCCGGTATGTTATTTGCTTTTGGGTATTTTTAAACAAATCGAGGAGTTTTACTACCGCAAGTTTAAAACATTGAAAGTATCTTGAGTTTTTTAAGGAAATACAATTTTTTTTCATTTTTGTCAAAAAAGTTAACGTTTTGGGATAAATTTTTTTACCACGTATGTCTACTCATATTATTTATGCCCCTACTTATTTACTTTCTATTCACGAGAGGTACTGCAATTGTCTATCATCAAATAGTCATTGTTCTTGTTTTAGTTGTAATTGCTTCTTCAATTCTATACCTGACAATTGGCAAGCGTGATAAGGTATTGCGTTTAATACCCCTCACAATTTTCTTATTATATTTCTTTTCATTTCTGGGGTCCTTTGACAATATATTTTCGTACAATGATTTTGATAGATTCTTTGGTCTCTACATGTCATTGACAGCGCCACCTTTTTTTAGTATTTTTCTTTTGAAGTACTATAAAAGAGAAGGAAATGTTGATCTTTTTATTCGATTTATTTTTAACAGTGGTGTCTTCATTGCTACAGTGAACATATTTATGTTTATTATGCTGTTGTCGGGCAACTATTCCATGATTTTTTCATATACAGATTATTTGGGTCTAGGAAGTTATATCAAGGATTTGGGTTCCTATTTTATTCGACCAGCTGGCTACTTTTTTGATTATCACAGCCAGTATTATATTCCGTCAATCACTCTTTTTATTTTGTACAAGAACAAAATTAGCGTAACACGAAAGGTTAAATTCTTTGCTACAACGCTTATTGTTCTGAGTATTCTTGTAAGTGGAGTGAAGACAGCTTATCTTACCCTAATTTTTTGCTTTCTTTATTTGTTAATAAGGAAATTGAATTTTGTAACGGTATTAAAATACGTTTTTAGCCTGGTTGTTTTCTTTTTTGTAATGGATTTTTTTCTGGGTTCTTTACTGTACGACTTGGGATACAAAATTGTAACCCATGACGTGATTATATTTATAGAGCATTTTACTCAGGTACCAAGTATGTTAGTAAAGAAATATCCATTGGTTTTTTTTGTAGGTGGTCAGGTTGATTTTCAGAACTTCGTTTATTCCGAAGTCTATTATGTGACAATGCTATATTATATTGGAATTATAGGGGTTACTGTGTTTTTTATATTTCCAGCCTTATATCTTTTAATTAAGTCGAATGATGAATTTGTCAATTTACTGACACTCATTTTTATTTTATCGTTAGTACACTATTCCGTTTTCAAGATTAGTATAAATGTACTGGGTACTGCATTGTTCTACTTTTATTTTTTTAAGCATCTTTTTTATCGACCACAAGCATGTCTAGCAAGTTGATTTCTACTATTGTGACAACCTATAATTCCACAGATGTAATAATTAGATCCTTAGATTCAATTATCGCACAGCTTGGGGACAACGACGAGTTATTGATTTTTGATGATCTGAGCAAGGATGATACTGTTGAGAAGATTAAGAATTTTTTAACTGGCAAGAGAGTTAATTACAAATTGGAAGTAGCCGCTTATAATAATGGTGGCCCCGCAGCTGGCAGGAACTGGGGCATTAAATGTGCTGTCGGTAAATACATCTGTTTCTGTGATGCTGACGATGAATGGTTAGCGGGGAAAGTGGCCACGCAAGTTGACTTTTTGAAAGCAAACAATTATGATTTTTGTGGTACCAGATGTGTTGTTATTGGATCAAAGGCATATCCTGAATTTGGAGGAGAAGTTTCGATTTTTTCTCAGCTATCTAGAAATAAATTCTCCCTGTCAACTTTGATGTTTAAAGCAGAGTGCTTTAAAGACGCCGACATTTTGTTCGATGAGCGTGCAAATTATCATGCAGTAGAAGATTATGAGCTAATTCTTAGATTGTACAGTGGCGGGTACAGAGGATATGTTATTAATTTATTTTTAGTGAATTATTTTCATATTGTTACCTCATTAAGCCACCTCAATGTTAAAAAAAGTGAGTTAAAACGTATATTGGTCCTGAAGAATTTCAAAGCTGCAAATCTTTATCAATTGACATTTGTTAAATTCAATATTTTTATTTTAGAAACACGAATAGCATACAATGAGCTTCGAGATTATTTCCGCAAATTTTAATAACGCTAAGTTTTTAACAAAATATTTTGATTCAATTATTGAGTCAACCAAATTACCTGCAAATATAATCATGGTTGATGATTGTTCTACGGATAACAGTGTTGATATCATTAAATCATATTTTGATAAAATAAAAATTAAACTAATTGTAAATGAGAAAAATATTGGCTTTGCAAATTCGCTGAACATTGCTTTAGGTGAGTTGAAAGAGCCATTTTTCTCAAGGCTTGATCCTGATGATGCAGTGCACCCAGATAGGTTTTCAATTCAATTAAATTTTTTATTGCAAAATCCTGGTATAGACATTGTGGGTACAAATGTAAATTATATCTTAAATGGGGAGAGTAGAAAAGACTCAGATGTGTTGTTGGATGAACGAGTGGTGAGGGAGAAGATTAGGAAAGGAATCCTGCCAGTTATTCATGGTTCTATAATGGGTAAGTCGGAAGTGTTGAGCGAATTTCAGTACAAGCAAGAGTTTGTACCAGCTGAAGATTATGATTTATTTGCTTTTGCAATCTCTCAGGATTTCCGGATTGCAAATTTAGCAATTGCATTAACATTTGTAACTATACACGCAAATAGTGTTTCGAATGACCTTAAGTTTTTAACCATAAAAAAGAGATTCTCTTTAGCAGATAAATACTTTAAGTTTAAAAAGAGTTTTTTGGGTTCTTACTTCGAATATCTGCATCAATTGTTTTATCGTAGATACCTTTTTGAGAATACCACTGTAAGATATTTTTATTTATTCATTTCCGCAGCTACTATGCCAATCAAAACATTAAAAAAAATTCTTAAATATATATTATGATAAATTTTGAAAAATTAACTGAAAAAGCAGATCAATTTAGATTAGATTATTTAATTGCAAAGCCGTTTTCGTATTTGATAATTGATGATTTTTGTGATACTGCCAAGCTATTAGATCTTTATTCGCAAATTCCAGATTTGGATAATAAAAGCAGAGATTATATGTTTGCAAAAAATAAGTTTGAAAAGTCAAATTATGGAGCACTTGGTCCTCTATTTCAGGAACTTCATGATGAGCTTCACTCAGAAAAGATGGATCAATTTTTGTCTTACATATCTGCTAAAGATATTTTTGTGGATCCCAAAAATTTTGGTGGTGGTTTACACCAAGGTAAATCAGGAAGTCGTTTAGATATGCATTTAGATTTCAACTATCATCCCTTGAAGAAAAATTGGTATCGAGAAATGAATTTATTATTTTATTTAAACAAGGACTGGAAACCTGAATATGGCGGTGATTTGATTATTCAAGATTTGAGGACCGGTATTAAGAAGTCACTAGCTGTTCCCTTTAATCGGCTTATTGTTCAAAAATGTTCTTCATATTCGTTGCATGGTTATAATGCACATACCTTCCCTGAGGGGAGTTATAGGACCTCAATTGCCACATATGCTTATGTGCAACATATTAAGCAAAATGAGACACCCCGAACAACAGATTGGTTTCCTGATAAAGATACTTCGATGTTTAAAAGATTCTTGGGAAAAAACATGAAGCATCTAGTTAAGGCCAAGTCTATTTTTTTTGTTAGCGGAACGGCTAAAAATCAATAGTTAATTTAATGTTAAGTGAAGAGAATAGCAATAATAGGTACAAATGGCTTGCCTGGTCGATATGGTGGTTGGGATCAACTGATGGAGCATTTGACAAAAATTTTAGCACACAAGTATGATTTTGTAGTGTACTGCAGCACGTTTAATGCTGATAAAAAAACTAAGACTCATAATGGTGCGCAATTAGTACATATACCCCTAAAAGCCAACGGTTGGCAGAGTGTGCTTTATGATATTGTATCATCTATTCACGCAATTTTATATGCAGACACTATGCTTTTATTGGGTGGAGCAGGCACCGTAATGTTTCCAATCTTCAAATTTTTCGGTAAAGAAGTAATATATCATCCAGATGGGATTGAATGGAAAAGACAAAAGTGGTCTAGGCGGGTACAATTGTATTTGAAGTGGTTAGAGAAAGTTGGGATACGATGGGCTACTAAAATTGTGTCTGACAATATCGAAATTAGTGACTACATCAAAAGGGAGTATGGTAGGGTAAGTTGTTTAATCGAATATGGAGGAGACCACGCATATTTAATTTCACTGAGTGCTGATGTTAAGAAACTATACAGCATTGAAAAAGGTTCGTACGCGTTTAAAGTTTGTAGAATTGAGCCAGAAAATAATCTTGATTTAATTTTGAATGCTTTTAGTGATACGGATGTGCACCTAATAGTAGTTGGGAATTGGGCCAACAGTAACTACGGATTGAATTTGCGAAAAAAGTACCATGCATTTAAAAACATAATGATGCTTGATCCAATTTACGATCAGCTAGCGCTTGATGAACTAAGAAGCAATTGCGGTATTTATATTCATGGCCATAGTGTGGGTGGTACAAACCCGTCATTGGTTGAGGCGATGTTCCTTGGCTTAAATGTGCTGTCATTTGATGTTAGTTTCAACAAGGCTACCACAGAGGATAGTGCAGTCTATTTTAAAGATGTTTCTGAACTGAGAAATTTGCTCATCAGTTTTTCTGAGAACAATTTAGTCTTTGATGGTGTTGGTTTAACGTTAAAAAAAATAGCCTTAGAACGATATTTTTGGGCTAATATCGTCTCAAAATATGACGGATTATTTCAGGATAATAGGAAATTGACGAAATGATCCTAATTACTGGTGCAACAGGTTTTGTCGGTAGAAATATTACAAGTCATTTACGGTCGAAGAAACTCCAGTTTATTGTTTATGAAAGGTCAACGCCCATTAATTGCAAGACTGTTGAGACGGTTTTACACCTTGCTGGAAAAGCGCACGATTTAAAGAACGTTACGCATCCAAGTGACTATTATGAGGCTAATTTTGAATTGACAAAACGCCTGTATGAAGCATTTCTCTTATCAGGCGCTACTAAGTTTATTTTTATAAGTTCAGTTAAGGCTGTTGCTGACGAAGTGCAAGGGGAGTTAACCGAGGAACACATTCCAAATCCAGTTACTCATTACGGAAAAAGTAAATTATTAGCTGAGCAATATATTTTGTCTAAAGAAATACCTGAAGGAAAACTAGTTTATATCTTAAGACCATGCATGATTCATGGTCCAGTAAATAAAGGTAATTTAAATTTACTTTATAAATTAGCCTCCAAAGGAATTCCTTGGCCACTTGGGGCATTTCATAACAAGCGTTCTTTTTGCAGTATCGATAATTTGATTTTTATCATTAATGAACTATTAGAACGAGAAGATATTCCTTCGGATGTATATAATGTAGCTGATGATGTCCCACTTTCAATAAACGAGGTGATTTCAATTTTAGCAGAATCTATAAATAGGAAGCAGAGAATTTGGAGTATTTCTAAAGGATTAATTGAACTCTGCGCGAAAATTGGAAATGTTCTTAAACTGCCACTTAATGAAGAACGCTTGCGGAAACTTACGGACTCATATGTTTTAAGCAACAAAAAGTTAATGGGCGCTATTGGCAAGTCACTTCCTGTTTCGAGTAGAGAAGGTTTGCTTAAGACATTCCAATCATTTGAAACATAGATGACAAGAATCTTTGATATAATTTTTTCTATTTTTGGGTTACTTTTTTTAAGTCCAATTATCCTTTTACTATTAATCATTGGATTGTTTGATACCGGTTCGCCTTTGTTTCGGCAAGAGCGTGTTGGTGTCAATCAAGAACCATTTAATTTATTGAAATTCCGTTCCATGCACGTAAACACTCAGGCAGTGGCAACGCATTTGGTTCAGGTAAGTGCCATTACCAATTGGGGTTCTTTTTTACGTAAATCCAAATTGGATGAACTTCCTCAGTTATTCAACGTGCTGATGGGTGATATGAGTTTTGTAGGTCCACGTCCAAATCTTTATAATCAAATAGAATTAATTGAAGAACGCGTAAAGAGAGGGGTGTATTCGGTTCGTCCAGGTATAACGGGTTTGGCACAAATCAATAAAATCGATATGTCCACCCCACAACTCTTGGCAGAAACCGACGCCAAGATGATTGACCACCTCAGTGTGTGGTACTATTTCAAGTACATCTTCCTTACCGTATTTGGAAAAGGATTTGGGGATAGAGTGAAAAAGTAGAAAAGTGACCCATTTCTGAACCACCCTTGTTTTCTTTACTCCGCAGTTGTACTGTTCCCACCCCGACAATACTGAATCGATGGGTCTAGACACGGTTTAAAAACCACCACCATCGATGGGATCGGCGCTAAGTTCTTCGCGTCGCCAAAATTCAACATTCCTTTAATGAATTCGATTTCCACGCCGCACTTGTTGTAGATGTGGTTGTGGAAGCATCTTGTGTCAACGCGTGCAAGAAACAGTGAAACCAGCGTGGTTTTGGTGCAGTTCGCCTCCCGAAAGGCGTACTTAATCCATTGGGGTAATTTCGTCACCGTACGGCGGATTCATCCCCAAATCGGGACTAGCACAACCGAGGCTATTGCGGCGCCTGCTCGTACTCTGAAATGTACTGAATCCAGCCCTTATTAGCGCCCTTGGCGGCCTCCACGAGGGCCTCTACTCCTTGAGCTTCAAGGTTGTTTGGCGTCGAAATGAAGATCTGCTGGTGGTGCGTTGGTCGGGTCGTCTCGCCGTCGGCCAGAAGCTCTTCATAGAGCTTCTCTCCGGGTCGCAGGCCCGTGACAATAATCTTAATGTCTTTGTCCACCGTGAGTCCGCTCAGTTTAATGAGGTTGAC
>Ga0007760_11349956_pt1 | contig 12194 bp, 15 predicted proteins | sample LauGreFBDMM110SN_FD_61637 | JGI IMG/M metagenome (GOLD analysis project Ga0007760, IMG submission 61637) | Metatranscriptome of freshwater lake microbial communities from Lake Michigan, USA - Fa13.BD.MM110.SN (Metagenome Metatranscriptome) | ecosystem: Environmental > Aquatic > Freshwater >... | reverse complement strand
AAAGTAACTTACTTTAAGAAAAATAAGCACTAACAATGCCTGAAGATTTGAAATGGAAAAAGCTGAAGTGCAATGGAGAAGTGCCGAACCCTCGTTCGGGTCACTCCTTCACTCACATCGGTGGAGTCTAGTACGTGTTGTACGGAGGTATCGATAACTCCAAGAAAGCCGGAGGCAAGATCATGCCCAACAATGACATCTACAACATGAGAGTCGGAACAAGTGAAGTATCATGGACAAAGGAGAAGTTCACAGGTGACTAGTTGCCACCCGCCAGGGCGCAACATGTTGCCATTGCATCTCCCAAGAACGATTTTATCTTCATTTTTGGTGGTCATGCATCCCCCTAAGTACGCCTCAATGACACCTGGTTCCTTTAGCTTCCAAGCTACTCCTGGAAGCGTGCGGAGAGCGAGTTAGATGTCCAGAGCCCCAAAAACTAAGAAGGTCACGTGGATAACTATCCCGCTCCCAGAGCCAACACAGCCGCCACCCTTCTAGATAACAAGATCTACTTGTTCGGTGGTCACGGTGGTGTCAACTATCAGAGAGTCGCATTCAACGACTTATTCGTTTTCGATCTCTAGACTAATGCCTGGTCTAAGATTGAGCCTGCAAATAATCCTCCAGAAGGCAGAGGAGGCCACACCATGTTTGCTGTTGGCCGCAAGCTCTACGTTTATGGTGGTTGGAACTCCGAATCTCAGTTCACAAATACTATCAGATTTGATCTTGATACCAAAGAGTGGTACGACCCTGACATATACAACGAGCTTCCCAGATGGAACCATTGTGGTATCATGGTTGAGGCTATCCCATCATGGAAATATTTCATTTTCGGTGGTGAAACTGGAGAATTCCCCGAAGGTGGACCCCGTAACTTCGGTCAATTCACTAACTCAGCTGCTTTTCTTGACATCGATACTCTAAGATGGTCTAACATCTTTCTTGAAGATAATAGTGATGACGGAAAGCCTCTGATGCCAACTCCCAGAGAGTATGCAGCAATGGCCTATGACTCAAAGGACTCAAAACTCCTTCTATTTGGAGGTTGGAGCAACGGTTGGCTCAACGATCTCTACTCGCTCAACGTGAGCAAGATCACTGGTCCCCCTTACGCCGTGACTGAGATCGTACCTGCCCTTGGTCAGCTCTCAGGCAATGTCAACGTCATCCTGAAGGGTGTTGGGTTCAAGGATGCCACAATCAAGGTCATCTTTACCTGTGGAAAGTAGGCTGTCGATTCACCTACCAAGATGAGTCTCGAAGTCATGGGAACCTACATCTCTGATACTGAAGTATCTTGCGTAACCCCTAGCTATGAGCAGTTTGGACCTAAGGATGCTTGTGTTCAGCTCTCAATTCAGGGAGGAGATCTTACCACTACATCAGTGAACTTCACGTATTTTATGAATACTCGCGCCTTTAAATCTTTGGCTTACGGCCCAGGTCTTCTTTTTGATTCAGCAGTTGGTCACCCCGCTGAGTTTGTAATTCAGGCTCGTAATGATCTCGGTGAAAATAGAAAGTCAGGTCGTGATGTCTTCGAGGTAAAGATCACTAAAATTGTTGACAATGCCGAAATTCCCAACTAGTTGCAAGACAAAGATAACGGTTCATATGAGGTGAAGTACCAAGTCGATGAGGAATGCGAGGTAAAGATTGAGATCTTCTTCCAAGACGACAAGGGAAAGATGGTTCCCCTGAGAGGCAGCCCCTACCGGGCTTCCTTCTCTGGCAAGTCAGCCGCCGGAGTTAACAACATCGTTGGACCTGCCATGGAGAAGCACATCAAGAGCAGCCTCGAAGAACTCCATACCTTCATTTTGGAAGCAACCAAAGGTGCTCAGACTAAGGATAAGAATATTCAGGACGTGAAGACCCTAATCTCTGTCAAAGACTATGTGGACAGTGTCTACAACAAGAACGATGAAATTATCCTCAAATTAGACTGCCTCGAGGAGACACTCAAGATGTTCTCTGAACGTGGTCACCCTAAGGACGCACAGGTTAAACAGAGCAAGAAATTGGTCGACGAATTCAATAACTTAAAGAAGCTAGCAAAAGATATTCGCAAAGAAATCACTCCTCTTGTTCAAAGTGAAAAAGAAAAGACCACTAATTAGATCAAGAAGCTCGAGGAAGACCTCAAGATTTATACTAATGAGCTCAAGAAGCGTGATTTCTACCAGTATAAGACTGGTGTCACTGAGTCCAAAGGCAGACTAGCTTTGATCAATGATGAGTTGAAGGTCTTTGATGAGAAAATCGTGGATTACGGTTACAACGCAAATAAGTTTGACAACCCAGACCTCATCTAGAATTCAATTAAATCAGTTGAAGCTATTAAGTAGGAGATCTAAAATATGATCGCTCTCTGGGACTTTATTGAGAAGATGCAGGAAATCTTCGAGGCTAACATGAACTCGTAATGGGTCAAGTCAAATCCAGGTGACATGGAAGATGAAATCAAGAACAAGTTCAAATCTCTCAAGGAAATGAGGTGCGATAAGAAGTGCAATACTTACCTCGGTATTCAAGATGAGATCAAGAAATGGCTCGTATTCCTCCCTCTTATTACTGACCTCAGAGACCCCTCAATGAGACCGAGACATTGGGACTCCTTGAAGAAGAAAGTCCAGAAGGACTTCAATGTTGATGAAAAGCTCATCCTGAGAGATGTCTACAATCTGAATCTTAACAAATATGTTGAAGATGTAGAGGAAATTACCGATCAAGCAAGACAAGAGGCTAAGATGGAGAAGACCCTCGAGAAGCTTGAAGTTACTTGGAAGGATGTTACCTTTGAATTCACTCAGCACAAAAACACTGACTTAAAACTCATCAGGCTCTCCGAGGAGAACTTCGAAATGCTTGAAGAAAATCAAGTAGCTGTAACTTCTATGTTCTCTTCTCGTTATCTTTCTACCTTCGAAGAGAGATGCACCTACTGGCAAAAATCCCTCGCTGGAATAGCCGAAGTAATCGCAGTTATTGCTGAGGTGCAGCGTCTTTGGTCTTTCCTTGAGAATTTGTTTATCGGTTCGGAGGAAGTGAAGAAGGAATTGCCAAAGGAGTCTGAGAAATTCGTAGGAATTGACAAGGAAGTAAAAGTCATCCTTAAGAATGGAGAGCAGATGAAGATTGCTATAGAGTTCTGCAACCAGAAAGATATCCTTAAAAGACTTGAGGATGTTCAGAAACAGCTCACACTCTGCGAAAAAGCACTCAACGAATTTATGGACGGAAAAAGACGTGCTTTCCCTAGATTTTATTTCGTCGCCACCGCTGATCTTCTCGATATCCTTTCCAACGGAAATGCTCCAAGCAAGATTATGAATCACATGCCAAAGATCTTCTAAGCAATTGAAACACTATACCTTAAGGAAGATGGAGATCGTCCAACTGCTACTGGCATGGAAACTTGCGTCGGTAAGGAGGTTGTATAATTCCCCAACCCGCTTAAGCTTGTAGGAAAAGTTGAGAATTATCTCCTGGATGTTATTGACTGCATGAAGTCCTCATTGAACATTATTGCTTCAAAATCAGTTGTTAATCAACATACAATGAAGAAAAATGACTGGCTAAAACAAGACCCAGCTCAAATTACGCTCTTGGTAAACATGACTAACTGGTCAACTAATGTTGAGAAGGCTTTTAATGGTCTTAAAAGTAATCCAAAGGCTATGAATTAGGCTCTTTAGGATCAAATCAATGGACTTTCAGAGCTAATTAAGCTTGTACAAGGAGATCTTGACAAACCAATGAGACAAAAGGTTATGTGTCTCATTACAATTGATGCTCACTCAAGAGATATTATTGAAAAGCTTGAAAACGAAAAGTCTCAGTCATCTGATGATTTCTAATGGCAAGCTCAGCTTAAATGCTATTTCGACACTGAGAAGAAGGACTTTTACTTCAGAATTGCTGATGCCAAACTTTGGTATGGTTATGAATATCTCGGAAACGGTCCCAGACTTGTTGTTACCCCACTTACTGATAGAATTTACGTGACAGCCACTCAAGCCCTCCACTTGAAGATGGGTTGCGCTCCTGCTGGCCCTGCTGGTACTGGAAAAACTGAGACTACTAAAGATCTCGCTAATGCAGTAGCAAAGGCTTGCTACGTCTTCAACTGCTCAGATAACATGGATTATCTAGGTCTCGCTGGTATCTTTAAAGGACTTGCTGCCTCAGGTTCTTGGGGTTGTTTTGACGAGTTCAACAGACTTGTCCCTGAAGTACTCTCAGTGTGTGCTGTCTAATTCAAATGCGTGCTTGATGCTATTATCCAAGGAAAGAAAAGATTCATTCTCCAGGGTGATGAAATTAGTCTAGATCCCACTTGTGGTGCCTACATTACCATGAACCCAGGTTATCTGGGTCGTTCTGAGCTTCCCGAAGGTCTCAAGGCTCTCTTTAGACCTATTACTGTCGTCGTTCCTGATCTTTAACTGATTTGCGAGAATATGCTCATGGCTGAAGGTTTCATTGAGGCTAAGGCACTTGCCATTAAGTTCACCACTCTCTATTTCCTTTGTAGAGATCTTCTTTCAAAGGCGGCTCATTACGATTGGGGTCTGAGAGCTATTAAATCAGTGCTAGTTGTCGCTGGTTCTTTCAAGAGAGCTGAACCTCACCTTCCCGAGCAGGGACTTCTCATGAGAGCACTGAGAGATTTCAACATTCCAAAGATTGTTGCTGATGATAATGATATTTTCTTCGGTCTTCTTGGAGATCTATTCCCCGGAGTTGATGTTCCTAGAAAGAGAGATATGAGATTCGAAGGAATTGTTAATGATGCTGCAAAAGATCTTGGCTTGCACAATGATCCAGAATTCATTCTAAAGATAGTTCAGCTTGGTGAGCTTCTAGAAATCAGGCATTGCGTATTCACCATGGGTAATCCTGGCGCTGGTAAGTCAAGCACATGGAAGACTCTTGCAAAGGCTCAGGACAGAGATAACAAAAAGACTGTTGTTGTTGATCTTGATCCCAAAGTCGGCTCAACTAATGATCTCTATGGTTTCGTCATGCTATCTACAAGAGAATGGAAAGATGGTCTTCTTTCAAAGACAATGAGAGATCTTTCTCAAGCTCCCGGTACCAACCCCAAGTGGATCATTCTTGATGGTGATCTTGACGCTAACTGGATTGAGTCAATGAACTCGGTGATGGACGATAACAAACTCCTCACGCTTGCCTCTAATGAGCGTATTACCTTGAAACCTCATATGAGACTGATCTTTGAAATTAGAGACCTTAAATTCGCCACACCAGCTACTGTCTCTCGTGCCGGTATTCTTTTCATCTCTGACAGTTCAGGATCTTAATGGCGCTCTTACGTTAAGTCGTGGATCGCACGAAAACCATATGATGAAGAGAAGAAACAGCAATTAGCAGTCTTCTTCGAGAAGTATCTCCCAGATACTTTCATTCAGGTGAAGAAAGCTTTCAAGTATCTTATCCCAACTATGGAAATGGCGATTGTGATATCAATGTGCCGTCTCCTCGAATCAATCCTTGACAAACAAGATGTTAAGGCTCTTGAGTATGTCTTTGTCTTTGCATGTATTTGGTGTGTTGGAGGTGGTTTTGCTGAGAAAGATGGAAAAGACTTCAGAAAGGAATTTTCAAACTGGTGGAAGGAAAAATGGAAGCAAATTAAGTTCCCATCAAAGGGTACAGTTTTCGACTACTTCGTAGACATTGAGGGTGGCAAGCTTGAAGAGTGGAATAAAATGACCACCAAGGAAGTGGATCCCGACACCTCAAGACCCATTTCATCTTACACTATTCCTACTATGGATACAATTTCTGCCAACTATTTGATGAAGCAGTTCATCTAAGTTGAGCACTCACCCATGCTCATTGGTAACGCTGGTTGCGGTAAGACCCAAATTACCATGGGTCTCTTGAATGAACTCACCACAACTACTGATCAATACATAATGCAGGTCTGTAACTTCAACTTCTACACTGATTCCCTCCTGCTGCAGAATGTCCTTGAAACTCAGCTTGAGAAGAAAGCTGGTCGTACATATGCCCCAGTTGGAAAATTCAAGCTCATCTACTTCATTGATGACCTAAACATGCCAGCCCTTGATCCTTACAATACTTAGACTGCTATCTCTCTTCTGAGATAGCACAAAGACTATGATCACTGGTATGATCGAACTAAGCTTACTCTCAAGGATATCAAGAATACTTTGTACACAGCTTGCATGAACCCCACAGCTGGTTCTTTCTAGATTAATCCTAGACTCCAGCGCCATTTCTGGACACTCGCAATTCCATTCCCTGAGCAGACATCTCTGTTCACCATCTACAACACTTTCATTAGTAAGCATTTCTCGAAGTTTAAAGGAACAATACAAGAGTAAGTTGTGCCCATCATTAAGACTGCATTGACTCTTCACGGTGAAATTGAGAAAAATTTCCGTAAGACTGCAGTGAATTTCCACTATGAGTTCAACGTTAGACACTTGACCAATATCTTCTAGGGTCTCCTGGTTGCTAAGATCGAAACAATCAAGGAACCTGATAACTTCATCAAGATGTGGGTTCACGAGTCTGAGAGAATTTACGGTGACAGACTTTCATCACCAGAGAACCTTGTCACTTATAGAGCTATTGTTGCTGATTTAGTGAAGAAGTCATTCGCCAAGTACAATCTCTCGAAGTACTTCCAGGGTCAAAATCCAGAACCTCTTGTTTTCGCACAGTTCGTCGAGGGTCTTGAAGAGAAGAAGTATGATCAGTTCCAATCAATTGAGCAGTTAAGCCAAAGACTATCTGATGCCCTTCGTGAGTATAACGATACTAATGCCGTAATGGATTTGGTGCTTTTCGAAGATGCCATGAAGCACGTATGTAGAATCACTCGTATCATCTCTGCAGATGCTGGTCATGCTCTTCTAGTAGGAGTGGGTGGCTCTGGTAAGCAATCCCTTTCCAGACTTTCTGCTTTTATCTGTATGCAGACAACTACCACCATTATGATCTCATCGACGTATGGTCTAAATGATCTCAAGACTGATTTATAAGTCATGTATAACAAGTCTGGTCTTAAAGATGAGGGTATAATGTTCTTGCTTACTGAAGGACAGATCACTAATGAAAAGTTCCTTGTCTTTATCAATGATCTCCTTTCATCTGGTGAAATTGCCGATCTTTTTGCCAGTGAAGATAAGGATGGTATTGTGAATGGAATTAGACCTGCAGTTAAATCAGCAGGTATCCTTGATAGCAGAGATAACTGCTGGAACTACTATATCTCTCGCGTGAGGAAGAATCTTCATATGTGCCTCTGCTTCTCCCCAGTGGGTGACAACTTCAGAAACAAAGCGAGGAAGTTCCCTGCTGTCGTAAATAGCACTGTAATTGACTGGTTCCAACCCTGGCCCGAAGATGCCCTGCTTAGTGTGGCAAGCAAGTTCCTTGCTGAAGTTGAAATGCAATCTCAGGAAGTGAGAGACTCAATCGTTCGCTTCATGCCCTTCTCCTTCAAAACTGTGAATGAATTCTCAGCTACCATTTTGGAACAAGAACGTCGCTATGTCTACACTACCCCCAAATCCTTCTTGGAGCTTATCAAGCTCTTTAAGACTCTTCTTACTAAGAAGAAGGATGAGTTGCAATAGAATAAGGAGAAATATGAAGTCGGTGTGCTCAAGCTCAATGAAACTGGTGAGATTGTTGCAAAGCTCGAGGAAGAACTAAAAATTTTCTCAGTTGAGGTTGAGGCTAAGAAGAAGAGTGCTGATGAGTAAGCTGCTGTAGTTGGAGTTGAAAAGGAAAAAGTCGAAGCACAATCTCAGATAGCAAACGTTGAATCTGAGAAGTGCAACAAGATCTCAATTGAAGTTACAGCTGAATCTGAGTCAGTGCAGAGAGATCTTGATGCTGCTCTTCCTTTGGTAGAAAAGGCCAAGGAAGCGCTCCGAGGACTTAACGTGAAGGATTTCCAGACTCTTAAAGCGCTAAAGTCACCTCCCAAGGATATTGAAAATGTCTTCACTTGTGTGCTTCACTTGCTCTCAGGAAATGAGCCTTTAATTCCTGTTGACAAGAACGGCAAACTGAAGACTGAGAACAATTGGAAAACATCTCTTGCTGTGATGGGTAACCCTGCTTACCTCTTGCAGATTCTTGAAGGTTTCAAGGAGAAAATTGATCAGGATTTAGTCAACCCGAACAATTTCAAGCAAAACAGAGCTCAGTTAGCTGACCCCAACTTCACTCCCGCAATCATCCGCAATAAGTCTTCTTGCGCAGGTGGTCTCTGTGACTGGGTCATCAACATTACTATGTACTACGATGTGGTTGTCACTGTGGAGCCCAAGAAAGCTGCTGTGCGTGCTGCATAGTAGAGACTTGCTGATGCCAATGCAAAGAAGGCTGAGATGGACGAGCTGGTTGGAAGACTGAATGAGGCCCTCGCTGTCCTTTAGGCTCAGTATCAGAAGGCTATGGATGAGAAGAATGCAGCTGAGGCTGAAGCTGCAAGATGCGCTAGAAGACTTGACTCTGCTCAGAGACTAGTTGGTGCTCTCGGAAGTGAGTCCGAGAGATGGAATCAAGCCATCGTTGACTTGGGAGAGAAACTTATTGTGATCACTGGAGATGTGCTTCTTGCATCCGCTTTTGTGTCTTACGTCGGACCATTCAACAAGAAATTCCGTGACTTGATCATCAATACAAAGTTCCTAGACTTCTTCAAAAAGATGAAGATCCCTATGTCTGCAGACACTAACCCTCTGAACATATTGACAGATGAGGCAACAATCGCTGGTTGGAACAATCAAAAATTGCCATCAGACAGAGTTTCAACTGAGAATGGTGCGATCTTGACCAACTCAGAACGATATTCTCTAATCATTGACCCATAACTCCAAGGTATAACATGGCTGCGAGAGAAGGAAAAGAATAATGACTTGCAGGTTACACGTCTTTCCAATCCCAAGATGGTAAAAGTTATGGAGAAAGCTTTGGAGGCAGGTCAGTCCGTTCTGATTGAAAATATGGAAAACTCAATTGATGCTGTGATTTAGCCCGTTTACAGCAGAGCCATTATCAAGAAGGGAAAAACAAGGTATATCCGTCTAGGGGACAAGGAATTCACGCTTCACAATAATTTTAAGTTGCTTATGCACACTAAGCTATCAAACCCACACTACCCTCCCGAAATTTAGGCTGAGTGCACTCTCATCAACTTTACCGTTACTGAGGCCGGTCTTGAAGACCAGCTACTTGCATTGGTAGTGAAGAAGGAGCGTCCAGATTTGGCCCAGCAGAAGGAGGAACTAATAAAGTAGGGTAATGAGTTTAAGATCAAGCTTAAACAACTCGAAGATGACCTGCTTTTCCGACTTGCAAATGCCCAGGGTGACATCCTTGAGAACATCGAACTCATAGAGAATCTTGAGTACTCCAAGAAGATCTCTACTGAAATCAAGGAGAAGGTAGAAATTGCCAAGGTTACCGAGGTGATGATTAACGAGGCCTCGGAGGCTTACAGACCCGCCGGCAGCAGAGGCGCTCTAGTCTTCTTTATGATGATCGAGCTTTATAAGGTGCACTCATTCTACAAGTTCTCCCTTGATTCGTTCGTTATCGTTGTCAATCGTGCCATTGATATTGTTGCAGAGAGGATGAACCCCAAGAAAGTCGCTAAGGAACCAGGTGAGGAAGGAGGTGAAGCACCAGAAGAAGAGGAAAACAAGGAGGAAGAGCAAATGACTCCTCGCTCTCTTGCCAAAAGAGTTGATGCACTAATCGACTCTATTACTCTCCAAGGCTTCAATTACACACGAAGAGGTCTGCTTGAGCGTCACAAGCTGCTTGTAGCAACAATGCTTTGTCTGAGAATTATGATCAGGAAGAAGAAGATCGATGAATTAGAAGTTGCAGCCCTAATTAAGAAAGAGGTGGCTATTGATGTGCCAAACCAGTCTGAGTCTCTTAAATTCCTACCAGAGTCCATTTGGCCCGCAATTAAGGGGCTCGAGAATATAAAGGTATTCGCAAACCTTATATCAAACATGGAAAGTGAAGCTTTACAATGGAGAAAGTGGTATGCTGAGGAAAAGGCAGAAATAGCTGAGCTTCCCAGATAGTACAAGGACGTTTCATTATTCCACCGTCTTTTGATTCTAAGAGCCATGAGGCCTGACAGACTCTCCGGAGCACTTCAGCAATTTGTTGGTGAGAATTTGGGTGAAGAATTCGTCGAGCAAACACCTTTCGATGTCTTCCAACTCTATAATGAGATGACTGCTATTACTCCAGCTTTCTTTGTACTGTTCCCTGGTGTTGATCCCACTCCTGATGTGGAAAGAGTTGGTAAATCAAATGGAATTTCAATTGTCGACAATACCTTGATTAATATCTCTATGGGTCAAGGACAAGAAGAAACAGCAATAAAGAATTTGCATGACTGTGCAAAGAAGGGCAACTGGATCATGGTGCAGAATGTGCATCTTATGCAGACTTGGCTCAAAGTTTTTGAAAGAAACCTTGAAATAATTCAGGAGGATATTCATCCCAAGTTCAGATGCTTCATTTCCTCTGAGCCCCCTCCACTGCCAGAGATGGAAACAATTCCTGAATCAATTTTGCAGAACTCAGTCAAGGTTGCAAATGAGGCCCCCACTGATCTGAAAGCCAACATCAGACGAGCCTTCAACATGTTCGACGAATCTCACTTCGAGCGAGCTATAAGCCACAAGCTTCCTGAGTTTAAGGCAATCTTGTTCGGACTATGCATGTTCCACTCGCTTATCCTTGGAAGAAAGAAGTTCGGTTGCCAGGGTTGGTCACGTAACTACAACTTCAATGATGGTGATCTGAGGATTTGCGGTGATGTTATTCACAACTACCTTACCAAGTATGAGAAGGTGCCCTATGAGGATCTCCGCTACATATTCGGTGAGATCATGTACGGTGGTCATATTACTGACGGCTGGGACAGAAGGACTAACAACACCTACCTTAAAGTACTCATTCGCCCAGAGATCCTGAATGGCATGCAGTTAACATGCGCGCCTGGATTTAAGAGCCCGGATCCCATGAAATTTGACCGCGAGGCCTATAGAAAGTATATTGAAGAGAAACTTCCCCAGGAGGCACCTTAGATGTTTGGTCTTCACCCTAACGCTGAGATAAACTATCTTACTACGTTTGGAGAGTCACTATTCGACTACATCCTTCAAGTGCAAGGAGGTGGCTCTGGTAGCGGTGGAAAGAAGAAGGAGGATCTTGTTAAGGATCTAATCAAAAAGTTCTCTGAGCAACTTCCATCGAACTTCTCCATGCTTGATATTAACATGAGAGCCAAGGAGAAGTCACCATATGTCGTTGTGTGCATTTAAGAATGCGAGAGAATGAATATTCTCCTTGGAGTAATTAGATTCTCACTATTTGAGCTCGATGCTGGTCTCAAGGGTCAGCTTAATATTACAGATGCGATGGAAAGTTTAGCCAACTCAATGGCTCTAAACAAAGTACCTGCTGAATGGGCCAAGAATGCCTACTTCTCAAAGAAGGGTTTATTAGAGTGGTTTGCTGACTTGCTTCTAAGAATCCAACAGCTAACGAACTGGTCCTCAGACCTTTTGACTCCGAAGTCCCTTTGGATCCCAGGCCTCTTCAATCCCATGTCATTCTTGACAGCTATCATGCAGGTCACTGCAAGATAAAACAACTTGCCACTTGATGATATGACTCTAAGGACAGACATAACCAATTATAAGAATGTTGACGATCTGCCAGGGATAGCAGAGAGTGGTTCTTATGTTCACGGTTTCTTCTTCGAAGGTGCCGCTTGGGAATGTGGCCGAGCTGGAGAACAAGGCTACCTTACCGACCAGATCCTGAAGGAGCTTCATCCAGAGGTACCTGTGATACACGTCACATCGATCAGACTGTAAGAGAGACGCGCTGCAAAAGGTAACTATGAGTGCCCCGTCTACGTTACTTCTGACAGAGGTGCCACTATTGTCTTCACCGCTTACATCAAGATGGAGAGTGAAGAGTCAGATCCTAACAAGTGGGTGCTCTCCGGTTGCGCTCTTCTCATGAGCCCTGAATGAGCAAACCTACTAATATTGCGAACACTAAGTATTATAATGAGTGAAGTGCTGAACTACTCACGCGGCTTGTTCTCCATAGGGAATGAGCGGTGGTAAGAGTGA
>Ga0007760_10026424_pt1 | contig 12267 bp, 1 predicted proteins | sample LauGreFBDMM110SN_FD_61637 | JGI IMG/M metagenome (GOLD analysis project Ga0007760, IMG submission 61637) | Metatranscriptome of freshwater lake microbial communities from Lake Michigan, USA - Fa13.BD.MM110.SN (Metagenome Metatranscriptome) | ecosystem: Environmental > Aquatic > Freshwater > Lake... | reverse complement strand
CCTTATTCTAAAGCAATTTATTAATTTTTCTATTATGCTATTTAGTGCAATAGAAAAATTATAGCTTAAAACTTACATCAACTTGAGTTGGGTATATATACTCAATCAGGGTAAATATGTAACACAGAATTAGGTTGGTCGTATCAAGATACCAAAACCAACCCCGATGAGCAGACAATTACTTGCTTCCAATCCGTCAAAATACCATCCGAGTCAACACAATTGGCAACCCAAGCGCCTCGGAACCTTACCGCTAAAGACACAGCTGCGCATTAGAGCAGTGCTGTCGATTTTGAAAATGCTTGTTAGCCCAGGTTTGATTTATATCCAACCAGTAAAACTGAATAAGCCAAGCATTTCAAAACCTTTAAAAGTGAAATTTAACCAATGGGGAACTAAATTAGTTTTACCCCTTAGTTTATTTTTCTTAGTAGCCAGCAGTGTTTATGCAGCACCTACCAATTATACAGTTGTTGGTGTTGACAAATTTAATGGTGCCGATGGAGCAGGTAATTCCATAAGTCAAAATGGAACTTCTCTAGGAGGTTCTTTCAATGCTGCCATCCGAAATGGTTCAACAAACGATTTTACTTTCGATTGTGGTTCAATGACTACAAATTCGGAAGATCAACCTAAAGGAGCAATAATTTTCAGATATACCAGCGCCAGCAGCTTTTACGCTGTAACATATCATCGTGATTTATTTGGTACTGGAAATTATATGGTTAGATTAAAATTAAACACTTTAAACAGCCCATTATCATCAACAGGTGATTTAGGAAGCTACACTATTCCAGGGGGTGCAGGTGTGACATCATTAAACGTAACTGTAGTTGGAAGCTCAATAAAGATATTTATCAATGGAACATTAAGAATTGATGTAACTAATTCAGCTCTTCCTTCGGGTAGCTACGGATTTGGTGTAGGCCCAAGATTTAACAGCGACGATGTTATTTGGAATAATGTTGTTTGGTCCGCAGTGGTATCTTTACCCAGTCAGTCAACTCAGAATTTTGGAACAGGAACTGCCTCCTTCAATACTAACAATACCATCAGTACATCTTATCTGCCTAACCCAACTACGGGTACACAAATGGTTCGTATGAGCAATGGTGCTGGTGGAGGTTTTGTTCTTCAAAATCCTTCTGCCTTAGGAACAACTGGTTCAAGTTTGAGAGCAACAGCTTCATCCTCAGGATCCGTTGTTAAAGTAGCCCCTATTGTTAATAACAATGCTGGAAAGGTTGCTTATGCCCGCTTCAAAGTTTTGTTTGGTAATTCTACTGGTGGGAATACTGCAACTTCGGGTATTTGGCAAATGTTTTTAGGTAATGGAGCTACGTTTTCTGATGCAAATGATTTTACGAGCAACCAGACAAATGTGGGTTTAAGGTTTACTTACGGTACTTCGGGCGCAATAACGATGAACTACAGAAATAATGGATCTTGGAGTGCGACCAGTCTTACGTCAAACCCATTGTTTCAATCGGTTTATTATGATTTCGAGATTTTTTCAAACAATAAGTCTTCCGGAACGGAGAATTATACATACAACGGTGTTTCAAGTAATGTTGCAGTAGGAAAATTTGACTTATATGTGAATGGTAGAATTATAGGAGACGAATTGAATGACGGTGAACTTGCAAGTAACGCTGATATCAGAAGTATCATGTTTACAGGTATTAGCAGTACAGGAAATGTGGCCAATATCTTTATTGATGATGTCGAACTTCATAATACAATTCCTGCAACTATAACTCGCTTAACAAACCCTACGGCATTCGATCTTTCTTCTGGTAACTATAGTTTCAACACTTGGGCAAGCACTAATAGTGTAGGAACGACTCCTTCAAATATGAAATTCCATTGGAGTGCTGTCAATCAGCAAAATCCAACATTGGCACAATCCGTTGCAACTCAAGATTATGTTTGGGGATATAATTACACCATGACTGAAAGCCGGATCAATGGTTTAGATGCGAATGGAATCGAATTCAGACAAGCCAATGCCGGACACTCCTCTACTTCTTCTGGTAATCTAGGTGAAGCAGTTGTGAGTGTTAACGCAAGCAATAGACAAAATGTTCAAGTTTCATGGGTTGCAGCATTAAATACGAATGCCTCTGTTGATTATAAGTTAAGAGGTCAATATCGTATTGGGAATACAGGTGCCTACACGGATTTGCCTGGGGCCACTGCAGCCATAGAATTTAATAGTACTGGAGCAACAGTTGCAACACCAGTAATCTATGGACCAATTTCATTACCAGCGGCTTGTAACAACCAATCGGAAGTTCAGATCAGATGGGTGTATTATTATGGTGGTACTGGAACAGGTTCTAGTGATGCTATTCGTTTGGATGATATTTTGATAACTTCAGTTTGTATCCCGCCAACTGCTACTGCAGGTTCTGCACTAACGGCCATTTGCCAGGGCGGAACTTCGGCCGCATTGGGCGGAACTGTTGCATTACCAGCAACTGGAGGAACTTGGTCAACACCAGCAGGTGGAACTTTTTCGCCTAGCGCAACAACGTTAAATGCAACTTGGACTCCTCTAGCAGGATATTCAGGAACAGCAACCTTAACTTTAACAACAAGCGGTGGAAGTTGTGGAACAGCGACAAATTCAAAAACAATTGTTGTTACTCCTACAAACACAGCAGGACCAGCTTCTTCTACTCCAACACTTTGTATCAACACTGCACTCACGAGCATTACCCATACAACAACAGGTGCAACAGGAATTGCAAATGCCGGAACAGCTGGAGCCAATGGCCTTCCAGCTGGTGTTGCTGCTTCTTGGAACAGCAACACAATCACCATTTTCGGAACTCCTTCTGCTGCCGGAATATTTAACTACAGCATTCCTTTAACAGGAGGTTGTGGATCGGTAAATGCAACAGGTTCTATCGTTGTTACTCCGAATAATACGGCTACACTTTCTTCTGCAGCTGGAACAAACGCTCAAACAAAATGTATCAACACAGCAATTACGAATATCACGTATGCTACAACAACTGCAACAGGCGCAACATTCAGCGGATTACCTGCAGGTGTTTCTGGTGCTTGGGCTGCGAACGTTGCAACAATCAGCGGAACGCCAACAGCTTCAGGAACTTTTAACTACACAGTTACTTTAACAGGTGGTTGTGGAGCAGTTACAGCAACAGGATCTATCGTTGTTACTCCAAACAATACAGTTGGTGGAGCTTCTTCAACGCCTACATTGTGCATTAACACAGCTCTTACTAATATTACACATATTACCACTGGCGCAACAGGAATTTTAAATGCCGGAACTGCAGGTGCAAATGGCCTTCCAGCTGGTGTTGCTGCTTCTTGGAATAGTAATGCCATTACAATTTTTGGAACACCTTCTGCTGCAGGAACATTCAACTACAGCATTCCTTTAACAGGTGGATGCGGATCAGTAAATGCTACAGGAACAATAACTGTTTCGCCTGCAAATACGGTTGGTCTTTCTTCTGCTCTGGGCACTGATGCACAAACTGTATGCAACAACACAGCCATTGGAACCATACAATATACCTTTAATGGGCTTTCAGGAATAACGGGAGCTAACGTTACAGGATTGCCATCAGGTATAAATGGTGTATACAATGCTGGTCCAAAAGCTTTCAATATTACTGGATCAACAACACAAACAGGTACATTCAACTATACTGTAACCTCAACAGGAGGCGCATGCAGTGCAATTAGCGCTTCGGGAACCATTACAATTTCTCCAACAACTGTTGCAGGAACGGTAGCAGGTAGTAGCACTGTTTGCACCGGCACCAATTCAACTACGTTAACCTTGAGCGGTCAAACAGGTAATGTTATTAAATGGCAATCTTCGCCTGTAGGCTCTTTTGCTTCTGGAGTAGTCGATATTTCCAACACAACAACAACTTTAACCGCTTCAAATTTAACTACTACCACCTTTTACAGAGCAGTTGTTGTCAGCGGTGCTTGTGCTTCCCAAAATAGCGTTGCCGCAGCAGTAACTGTTTCTCCAGTTTCGGTTGGAGGATCAGTAGCTGGTACTGCAACAGTTTGTTCTGGAACTAACTCAACCGTATTAACATTGAGTGGTCATACAGGTTCAATTACACGTTGGGAATCTTCTTTAAATAACTTCGCAACTGCAGGAACCAATATTGCAAATACCTCAACATCTTTCACTGCAACCAACTTAACGGCCACTACTTCATACAGAGCGGTTGTTACGAGTGGTGCTTGTGCTGCTGCCAATAGCGCAACAGTAACAATTACGGTGAATCCACCTACACCAGCTGCACCAGCAGCCGCAGCAGGAAGCAACGTTGCATGTACATCTTTTACTGCAAACTGGGCTGCATCGGCAAATGCCACAGCTTATTTACTCGATGTTTCGACAGTAAGTAATTTCGCAACGTTTGTTACAGGTTTTACCAACCTCAATGTTGGCAATGTTACCACCTACAGCGTAACAGGTTTATCAGCTAATACAACATACTACTACCGTGTTCGCGCCAATAACTCATGCGGTTCAAGTGGATACTCTTCTAATATTGCGTATGCGACTTCGCCTCTTCCGGCGCAACCATCAACCATTACAGGTACATTGAATCCTGAGATCGGTTTAACACAAGCTTACAGCGTTACAAACGTTGCAGGTGTTGCTTATGCATGGTCATTCAGCGGACCTAATGGCTGGTCGGTAACTTCGGGTCAGGGCAGCAATGCTATTGTGGCGAACGTTGGTACTGCCAATACAACCATTACGGTTGTTCCTTCAAACACGTGTGGAAATGGAACTTCTCGAACTATTGCGACAACTATTCCACAGTATCGTGCACGTTTTATCTCAGCCAATTATGGAACTTCTCCTTGGTGCCAGGGAGAATCGCGTAGCATTTCGGTGGTTGTAAAAAACACTGGTGTTGCTTCATGGACAAATGCTTCGCCTGATGTAAACATTGGGGCAAGGTGGAATGCAAATGGTGCAAACTGGACCGATTTTCATTATCGTATGGATGCCAATAACTTGGCTCCTGGTGCAACTCAAACGTATACTTTTGCATCAATGCAATCTAGTAATGCCATAGGATTTGGTACTTACAATACCCCACCTACCTATGTTAGCACTCTTAATACAGGCAACAACAACATTATATTTGATATTGTTAAAGAAGCTGATTGCTGGTTTAGTGGCAATGGAGGAACATGTGGACCGGGTAACGCATTATATACAACACCAACTATTGTTATATCAGCGTCTGCACCTGCTCAACCGGGAGCAATAACTGGAACAGCGGTTAAATGTCCGGGACTAACCGGTCAAGTATACTCCATCGCAGGGGTTGCTAATGCAAGCACATATAATTGGTCTGTTCCCACAGGATGGACAATTACTGCCGGCGCAGGATCAACTTCTATTACTGTAACAACAGGAACAACTGGCCAGAACGGAAACATCAGCGTAACTGCACAAAACTCTTGCGGTACTTCAATAGCTAGAACATTGGCAGTTACTGTTTCGAATGCTGCACCAGCAGTTCCAACTGCAGCGGCTGGAAGTAATGCAGCATGTACAACGATTTCGGCAAACTGGACTGCATCGGCAAATGCTACAACGTATTTCCTTGATGTTTCTACCTCAAATACATTCTCTTCATTTGTAGGCGCATACAACAACCTTAATGTGGGCAATGTTACAACAATAAGTGTAACTGGCTTAACAGCGGGTGTAACGTATTACTATCGTGTTCGCGCAAATAATTCATGCGGAACGAGCGGTTACTCATCTGCAATTACCTATGCAACATCACCTGCAACGCCTGCTCAACCAGGAACGATTACCGGAACAACAAATGTATGTGCTGCAGTAACAGGACAGATTTACTCTATCTCAGCAGTTGCCAATGCAACAACGTATAACTGGTCGGTGCCAACCGGCTGGACGATTACAGCGGGTGCTGGAACAACTTCGATCACAGTAACAGCAGGCGCTGGAGGGCAAAATGGCAACATCAGCGTAACGTCTCAAAACTCTTGTGGTGCGAGTTCAGCTAGAACCTTGGCGGTAACTGTTACGGCAAATCCAACTGTAAACGTGGGAGCAGGTTTAGCGGCTATTTGTGCTGGAGGATCATCTTCTGCATTGGGTGGAAGTGTTACATCGCCTGCTACTGGCGGAACATGGACCTCATCTGCTGGTGGAACATTCAATCCAAGTGCAACAACCTTAAACGCAACATGGACAGCTCCTGCGGCTTTCTCTGGAACTGCAACACTTACATTGACATCATCGGGTGGTGCTTGTGGAACTGCAACTGGTTCTAAGAGTATCACTGTGAATCCTTTGCCAGCAAACGCTGGAACGATTACAGGAACGGCTACAGTTTGTCAAGGACAATCAAGTGTAGTATACTCGATTTCAGCTTTAGCCAATGCAACAAGTTATTCTTGGTCGTACAGCGGAACAGGATTTACAGCATCAGGATCTACTGCATCTATTTTTGGTAGCTTCTCTGCAAGTGCAACATCGGGCAATTTAACTGTTCGAGGTGTGAATGCTTGCGGCAATGGTGTTGTTTCGGCAACCTATGCGATCACAGTAAACAGTGCACCTGCAGCAGCTGGAGCCATTACAGGAAGTCCATCGTTATGTCAAGGACAAAACGGTGTTGCTTACTCGGTTGCTCCAATTGCGGGCGCAACAAGTTATGTATGGAGTTATTCAGGAACAGGATTTACTGCTTCAGGTACAACTGCATCAATCACTGCAAACTTCTCTGCATCAGCCACTGCTGGAACATTAACTGTAAGAGGTGTTAACAGTTGCGGAAATGGTGTTGCATCAGCAAATTACAACATCAGTGTAGCACAGTTGCCAGGTACTCCGGGAACCATCCTTGGGCCATCAACTGTTTGTAAAGGCCAGGCTGGATTTACATTCACTATCCCAGCGATTGCAAATGCAACGAGCTACGACTGGGTGTATACAGGAACTGGTATCACTTTCTCAGGAAATGGTGCAACGGTAACAGCAACAATTAGCAACACAGCTACTTCGGGTGTAATAAGCGTTCGTGGTGTGAGTGCTTGCTTGAATGGTCCATTTAGTGCCAATTTCGCGGTTACTGTAAACAATGCACCAACGGTTTCGATTACCAGCAATTATTGTGGAAATCCAGGTTTTGTAATCTTAACGGCTAGTCCAGGCTTCACCAACTACGTGTGGAACACAGGAGCAACTACATCATTCATCAATGCTGACATTGCGGGCCAATACACTGTAACTGCGGCGAATGCAACTGGTTGTCTCGCAACTGCTTCGGTAGGTGTTGCAACAGAATTGGTAACAAATGGTAGCTTTAGCGCTGGTAACACAGGGTTTACTACTAACTATACTTACGTAGCCGATGGAGCAGGACAAACTGAAATGTATCCAGAAGGCACTTATGCTGTTGTTCCAAATTCCAATACTGTTCATACTTCGTTCTATGGTACTGGGCATACGCCAGGTGGAGGACCATATATGGTAGTTAATGGGTCTCCTGCTCTTGGTCAAAACATCTGGAGCCAGAACAACATTACCGTTCAGCCGAACACAACTTATTACTTCTCAGCTTGGGGTATGAGTGTTGTGAATGGAAACAATGGTGTTTTGCGCTTCTCAATCAATGGAAATCAGGTGGGTACAACAGCGTTCCTTCCGAATGGCTACACCAGCACGGCAGGTCCATTTAACTGGGTACGTTTCTACGGAAGCTGGAACTCGGGCTTTGCAACAACAGCAAATCTTTCGATTGTTAACCTCAATACAATCTTAGGTGGTAACGACTTTGGTTTGGATGATATCTCATTCGGAACACTTTCGCCAGTTGCCTTGTCGGTTAATCCTTCTACCATTATAGGTACTACGGTTTGCCAAGGCAACGAATTGGTACTCAATGCCAATGCAGTAGGTGGAGCGAGTCCATTTACTTACCAGTGGACCGGTCCGAACGGATTTACATCTACAGTGATGAATCCATCAGTTACGGCTTCTGCTGCTGCGGTTAATGCAGGAACCTACACCCTTACTGTTACCGATGGTTTTGGATGTACTGCAACATCGAATGTTGTTGTAACGATTAGTGCACTGCCATTAGACCGTTTGATTTCAGCAAGTGCTTCAACAGTTTGTGTGAATGCTAGTTCTAATATCGAAGTTCCTTTCTCTCAAACCGGTGTAAGTTATCAGTTGCGCAAAGATGCCGACGATTCACCGGTAGGCGATCCAATCGCAGGAACTGGTGCAACAATTATCTTCCCGGTTAATAACTTGCTTGCTACTACAACTTACAACGTTTTGGCAACAGGGGCTCTAACTCAGTGTTCTGCTGAAATGAGCAATACTGTTACAGTTACTGTTTCTACAACTCCTGTGCTTTCTATCACCAACCAGGCGGTATGTTCGGGAACTGTAAACTTAACAGCTGCAGCAGTTACTGCTGGAAGCTCTGGTTCGGGAACATTGTCGTACTGGACAGATGCAGCAGCGACAACAGCACTAGCAAATCCAACAAGTGTTGCGACTTCAGGTGTTTACTACATCAGAAGCGTTGTAGGAAGCTGTGTTGATATTGAGCCTGTTACAGTTTCAATTAGCACCACACCAATTACTGGATTCTCATATCCAGGTACACCTTATTGCAGCACCGAATTGGATCCTACTGCCACCATGAATACAAATGCTGTGGCAGGTGTGTTCACTTCACTAACGGCAGGTTTGGTGTTTTCGAATACAGCAACAGGAACCATCGATTTATCGGCAAGTACGCCTGGAACATACACGGTTCGCAATACAGTTTCACCAACAGGTGGCTGCCCGAGCGTGAATTCAACTTCAAGCATCGTCATTACACAGGCGCCTCTAACCGATTTTAGCTACAATGCAGGAACCGATTTTTGCCAGATATACAGTGCTCAAAATCCGATTCCGGTATTTGGCACCGGTGCAGCAGCAGGAACATTTGCTTCAACCATTGGTTTGAGTTTCGTGAGCACAAGCACCGGAGTAGTAAACTTGGCAGCATCTACACCAGGTAACTACGCGATCTGGAATACACGAAATGCTGTTGGTGGTTGCGCAGCCGAAAGCGATACCGTGTTTATCGACATCAACCCGTACGTTTTTGCTGGAACTGTAACTACATCAGTTTCGGATGATATTATTTGTTTAGGCGATACTGTGGATTTGTTTTCACAAACTACGGCCTATACCAGTGTATTACTTAGCGAGCGCTTTAATGGATCGATTAACAACTGGTTAAGAGCAAATTCTTCTGCAGGCGGAACAACAGCCAATGCCAACTGGACTTTGAGACCAAACAACTACGTTGATCCGAACAATGCTGTAACACATCGCTCTATCGACAATACGCAGTTCTACATGTCGAACAGCCAGACGCAGGCTGGTACTTCAACAGTTACTACGCTGCGCTCGCCGGTAATGAGCACTGTTGGGTACACCAATCTTTCCATGAACTTCCTCCACTACTTTACTACTACAGGAACTGGCGATACGGCTCGTGTTCAGGTATCTTTGAACAACTCTAATTGGACAACGGTTGCTACATACACCACAAATCAGGGTACTCCAACCGGGTTTGCCAATCCTTTAATTAACCTGAATGCTTATATCGGACAGCCAATCTTTTATGTTCGCTTCCAGTACAAGGTAACGAACGACTTACGCTGGGCAATCGATAATGTATCTCTTTCAGGTAATTGCAACAAGTACAATTACAACTGGGCATCTGCTCCAGCAGGATTCTCTTCTACCGCGGCAGATCCCGTAAACGTAGTTCCTCCACAGAATTCTTTCTACATAGTGAATGCTACCAATACCTTCGGTTGTAGCAATCCATCGTCACCACTTGCTGTAACGGTGAATGCCTTACCGATCCTTACCAGTTCTTTAACGCCTCCGTCGGTTTGTGGAAACGAAGTGTTCACTTATGTTCCTGCAAGTACACCTTCGAGTGCATTGATCAGCTGGACAAGACCTGCTGCTACTGGAATTACCAATGCAGCAATTACAGCTGCACAAACGAGCAATCCTAGTGAAATATTGGTAAACCTTACCAATGCCGACAAGAATGTGATCTACAACGTTACGCTCGATAACAACGGATGCTCTCAAGTTGTTCCAGTTACTGTGGCGGTGAAACCAATCCCTGTAATTGATCTAGGCACGAACCTGAGCGTTTGTAACGGATCACCAGCTCAGCTTAACACGACCATCACCAACGGCTTAACAGTCGACAATTATTCTTGGTCGCCAGCTACTGGATTGAGCAGTACAACGATTTCGGATCCAACAGCTACAGTTTCAACAGCTAGTCAGAACTATACAGTAACAGTTCAATCAATGAACGGCTGTAGCAGTACAAGTGCAGCAGTATCTGTAACCAACCTTGGTTTCGGAGGCACTGCAGGCTTGTGGTTAGGTACTGCAAACAGCAACTGGGATGATTGCCGCAACTGGGCGGATGGTAGAATCCCAACCAATGTTACCAATGTAACTGTAGATGGAAATGCACTAAACGACATCCAGATTACTGGTGCACAACAATGTAACAACTTGGTATTCTTGTCGAACAACAACACCACAAGAACGATAACACTTCTTGCTAACTCAACATTGCAGGCCAATGGAAACGTTGCAGTTGCAAAATCTGCAGGAACTGGAACCATCACCTTGCGTGTGATGAACAATGCAACGCTAAACTGTAACAACTTATCGATTTCAGGTACAGCAAGTGGTGCAGGCAATGCAATTGTTCAGAAAGACATGGTGAGCACAGCTATCAATTTGAACGGAAGCTTAAGTATTGATCCGGGCGCTCAGCTTGACATGAACGATGGAAACAACGGAACATCAGAAGGTATACTTAACGTTAAAGGGAACTTTGTAAACAACGGAAATGCCGCTGACTTCAATGTTGGAAATGTGGAAGTTATTTTCAATGGTAATGCTTTGCAAACGATCACATGTCCAGCAAATCAAGACTTTGGAAGTGTTACACTCGACAACAGTTCTGTGGCAGGTGTGAGATTGAATAACAACATTGCGATTTCAAGAGGCATGCAGTTTATCAACGGCTTGCTCGACTTGAACTTAAACACACTCACATTGGGTTCAAGCACTGCAAATGCTGCGATTAGTGGAAGTGGAAATAACAGTTACATCCTTGCTTGGGATGGAAGCGATAACGGAACCGTTATTCACCAGGTGAACAATATCGGTTTCAGCTATGTATTCCCAATTGGTGACTTGAACGAGTACACGCCTTTCACTGTAAACCTGAACAGTGCAACCTTGAGCAATGCAACGCTAACAGCAAAACTAAATGCAACTGTGAATTCGAATATCATCGGAAGTACAAACTACCTAGGTCGCTTCTGGAGTATCGAACCAAGCGGAATCACCAATCCAAATTACAACGTTCAATATAGCTATGCAGCTGTAGATATCTTTGGTAGTGAGGCATTCCTATTCCCTGCGAAGTACAACAGCGGTGGATGGCAGAGCTGTATCGAGAGTGCATCCAATGCAATGATCGGTAATGGTAGTGTGAATGCAGGTACTAACACATTAACTTGGTCTGGCATCACAACATTCAGCGAGTTTACAGCAATCGGAAACGGTACACCACTTCCAATCGAGTTGCTTGATTTCACTGCAGAGCCAACCTCGAAAGTGGTTAACTTGAAATGGATCACAGCTTCTGAAACCAACAACAGTCACTTCACAGTGGAACGCAGCAGCGATGGTGTGGTGTTCAAGCCAGTACTAGAAAAGCCAGGTGCTGGAAACAGCAACAGTGTGCGCACTTATTCGGATGTTGATACAAATCCACTCGAAGGTGTGAGCTACTACAGATTGAAGCAAACCGATTTCAACGGTGAGTTCAGCTACAGCGAGTGGGTTGTTGTGAACTTCATTGGAGATGAAAAAGTTAGCTTGGAAACTGTATTTGCTGATCGTGCAACTGGAAACGTGTTCTTCAGATGCAACAGCCCTGAAAATCAGAACATCAACATCAACATTTTTGATGCAGCTGGTAAGATGATTTACTCAAGCACTCAGTTTAGCAGCGCATCGAATTGGAGTGGTTCAGTGAATATGGGCTCACTCAGCAAAGGATCATACATTGTTCGGTTAAGTATCGCCGGACAAATGCTCCACGGAAAGTTCGTTTACTAAGCAAAGTCAAATTAAAATAC
>Ga0007760_10065402_pt1 | contig 12341 bp, 9 predicted proteins | sample LauGreFBDMM110SN_FD_61637 | JGI IMG/M metagenome (GOLD analysis project Ga0007760, IMG submission 61637) | Metatranscriptome of freshwater lake microbial communities from Lake Michigan, USA - Fa13.BD.MM110.SN (Metagenome Metatranscriptome) | ecosystem: Environmental > Aquatic > Freshwater > Lake... | reverse complement strand
CGGCTCAGCCGTAGGAGTGCGTACGATGTGTCGCCCCATTGTCTTCATTCTCTTTCTCCTCTATGCGGCGACCGCGGCCGCGCAAGGCGAGGCGGCGCCCGCTGCAGCGAGTGCGCCCGCGAGCGCGGCCGCTTCGACCGATGGCGCCACCTCTACGGGGGTTGAGGTTGCCCCGCCTGCGACCACAAGCGCAGCGCCCGAGACAGGCGATGACACGTACAAGCTCAAGGTCCAAGAGCTTGAGACGCGCGTGAACGAGCTCAAGGAGCAGATTTTCCGCTCCAAGTCGCGGCTCGCCATTCTCAAGGAGACCGTGCTCGCGAGCAGCATCGCGGGTGCCGAGGCGCGCGTCATCCACAGGAACGAGATGGGCTCAAGCTTCAAGCTCGAGAAGGTCACCTACAGCCTCGACGGCGCGCAGATCTTCAGCCGCACGGACAACGAGGGCAAACTCGACGGTCAAGAGCAGATCGAGATCTTCAGTGGTCCGATCGTCCCGGGCAATCACCTCGTCTCGGTGGTGATGGTCTACCGCGGCAACGGCTACGGAATCTTCTCGTATTTGAACGGCTACGTGTTCACCCTGCGCAGCTCGTACACGTTCCGTGCCGAAGAGGGCAAGCTGACCCGGCTTGGCGTCGTCGGCTTCGAAAAAGGCGGCGTGACGACGGACCTCAAGGACCGACCCGCGATCCGCTTCGACACCGAGCTGGTCGACTCTCGCAAGGCGCCTGAGGCGTCTGAGAAGCGCGCCGGGGAAGACAGGTAAGCGACATGGCTCGTCGTCGTTTGCGCGCGTTTGGCGCGTGCGCACTGTTGCTTGCTCAAGCCGCTCAAGCCGCCGAGACAAGCCCTGCGCGTTCCGAGCTCGACCGCGTGAACAGTCAGGTGGGTGAGCTCGAGCAGACGTTCTTGGCCCCCGAGGTCCTCGCGCGTAACGAGCGCCTGACGGCTCGCCTCAACGAGGGTCAGCTCCTCTACCTGACGCGTGACTTCGAGCGCGCCGCGATGGTGTTGCTTGATGTCGTCGACGACCGCGAGAACAAGACACACCCTGCGTACGCCGAGTCGGTCTACTACCTCGCAGAGTCGCTCTTCGAGCTGGGCAACGACCGCCCGGCGCGCGACTATTTCGTCGAGGCGCTGAACTTCGCGCGGCCAGAGCAGCGACGCATCGCGGTCGCGCGTCTGCTGGAGATCGCGGTGCGCACTCAGGACCCCGTCGCCGCCCAGACGTATCTGGCCAAGGCGGGGGAGCTCGTGGGCGAGGTGCCCGACGGCGCGCTCTTCTTCGCGATCGGGCGGTACCACTACCGAATGAGCCGATTCGCCGAGGCCTTGGAAGCGTTCGACAAGGTCGTCGCCGACCACCCGCTAAAGCTCCGCGCGACCTATTTTGCGGGTGTGGCCTCCGTTCGCCTCAACCGACTTGACGTCGCGGCAGAGCGGTTCGGCCAAGCGATCGACCTGCCCGAACCGGCCGTGAGCGCGACCGAGGACACCGGCGCCGCTGAGATCCGCGACCTCGGGCGACTCGCGCTCGCGCGGTTGCTCTACGAGCAGGGGCGCCTTGAGGAGGCCGTCACGGCCTACGGCGGTCTCGAAGAGCGTTCAGGCCAGTACAATAAGGCCGTCTACGAGAGCGTTTGGATCTCGGTCAAGCAGAAGGACTACGAGGCCGCAGTCCAGAAGCTTGAGCTCCTACTCATCTCTCAGCCAGACGTGCTGCGCGCGCCCGACGTGCGGCTGCTGCAAGGCAAGCTCCAGATGATGCTTGGTCGGTACAACGAGTCGTCGTTGGCCTACCAAGAGGTGCTCTACGAGTTCAACCCCATTCAAGCTGACATGAGTCGTGTCCTTGAGGCGGAGCGAGGCGACCTCGAAGGCCACTTCAACCGCGTCATCGGCAGCAACCTCGCGCAGTTCGACCTGTCGACCTTCCTGCCGCCGCGTGCGGCGGAGTTCGCTGGGCCCGACATTCAGGCAGATCGCGCGCTCACGCTCGTTGGGACCCTCGCCCAGGAAAAACGAGACGTGGACGAAGCGCGTCGCACGGTCGAGCGCATCGACGCCGCGCTTCAGGGCCCGAACCGCGTTGAGATCTTTCCGCGTTTGCACGAGGGCACCCTGCGCGCGCTTGAGGCGCGAGCTCGTCTCGTCGAGGCGCGGGCGCGCATCAACACGCAGGCGGCGGGCGAAAAGTTCAACGCAGATGCGGAGTATCAGGCGATTCGCGCCGAGCGCGTCGCGATGGGCGAGAAGTACGCGCGAACGCCACGGACGGCCTCGGCCCTGCAAGAGCGAGATACCCAAATCGACGGCGAGCTCCGCGCGCTCGAATCCGAGAGCTACAAGCTGAGCGTCGACATCCGCGGGCTCGAGGCGCAGCTCGCGGCACTCGACAAGTACGTCAAGGACACGGCCGCGAGCAAAGGCGAGAGCGGCGGCGAGCGTGCGGTCTACGACCAGGTCGCGCGAGAGCTCGTCGAGACGAAGACGCTGCGCTCAAAGTACGACGCGCTCGCACAGACGCTCGACCTTGAGCGAATTCGCACCGGTGTCAACGACGCAGCGAGCACGGAGGATGAGCGGGTCCGCACGCAGTACGTCGCCGTGATCGAGCGCGAAGCCGCTTGGCTCGAAACGCGCGGCGTCACGTTCGATGCGGGCCACAACCAGCGGGTCGTTGACCTCGATGGGCGCCTGACGTCGTTCTTGGAGAAGACAAACAAGCTTGCGGATGATCGCATTCTCGATATTCGGCGGCAGGTCGACCGGGAGCGCGCCAATGTGGGCCGCTACGACACCCAGCTCGCCGCGTATCAGGGCGAGACGGAGTCCCTTGGCGGCAAGATCGCTGCGAGGAGCTTCCTCAACGTGAAGGCCCGCATCGACGCGGTCGTGCTTGAGGCGGACGTCGGACTCGTCGACATCGCCTGGAAGCAGAAGCAAGACCAGTCCAAGGCCATCGCCGACGCGCGCGCCCGCGAACGCGCCGAAATCGAAGCCCTGAACGCGCTCCTGAAAGAGGCCGGCAGTGTCGAGTGAACGCGCGCGGGCTCAGCTCGCATTGATCGCCGCGCTCGTCGGCGTCCCCTTGGCGCTGGCGGCTCAGACCGCCGAGCCATCGGGCTCGACAGCAGTGAGCGAAGCGGCCACGACGCCCGCGTCAAGCGCGGCCCCGGCGGTCTCGAGCGCAGGCCCAGCGGCCTCGAGCGGAGCACCTGCAGCCTCGAGCGAAGCGCCCGCCGAGGGGAGCCAGACCGGCGAGCTGCTGGAGCTCACCGAAGAGATGGTTGCGTTCGAGCGGGAGACCGATGAGTTCCGCCGCGACATCGCGGAGCTGGTGCAGCGTCGGTTTGAGCAAAAAAAGGAAGAGCTGCAGGGCAAGTACGACGAGGCCGTCTCGCAGCTCTCGGTCGAGGAGCGCAAGCGACGCGACGAGGCCATTGCGCGCCTCGAAGAGTTCTTGGCCAAGTACCCCGACAACGATCAGTACACGCCGGACGCGCTCTTCCGGCTCGCCGAGATGCAGTTCGAGCGCGCGTATGATCAGTACCTGTCGGCGCTCGAGCAGTACGAAGTCGACGCCAAACGCTTCGACGACGGTGAACTCGCAGACTCGCCCGCGGAGCCGCGACAAGACTATCGCGAGACCATCTCGCTGTTTGACCGCCTCCTCAGCCGTTGGCCCGGCAACCAGAACGCCGACGGCGCGATGTACTTGAAGGGCTACTGTCTCAAGGAGATGGGCGAGGACCAGCCAGCGGTCGAGCTGTTCACTACCCTGGTCCAGCGCTACCCCGAGAGCAAGTTCGTGCCCGAGGCGTGGCTTCGCATCGGCGAGTACAACTTCGACTATGGGCAGCTCCCTGCGGCCATCGAGGCATACTCGAAGGTGCTCGCGTTCAGGGACACGCCGTTCTACGACAAGGCGCTCTACAAGCTCGCCTGGACCTACTACCGCAACGACCAATACGACGACGCCATCAAGCGTTTTGGCGAGCTGGTCGAGTACAGCGACGCGCAGGCTGCCAAGACCGGCACGCAGGGCTCGGACCTGCGGGCTGAGGCCATTCAGTACCTCGCGATCTCGCTGCAAGAGGAAGACTGGGACGGTAACGGCGAGGCCGACCCGAACGCAGGGTTTCAGCGAGCGCTGCAATACTTGTCGGGTGACAAGCCCTACGAGCGCGAGGTGCTGCAGGAGATCGCGCAGATCTACTTCGACAATACGAAGTACAACGAGAGCATCGAGGCGACGCGGTTCCTGTTGAAGCGGTACCCGACGCACCGTGACAACCCGACGCTCCACCAAACGATCATCACGGCGTTTGAGCGTCTGCGTGAGTTCGACGCCTCCTTCGGAGAGCGTGATGTGCTCGCGAAGGCCTACGATTACGAGACGCCGTGGCACGAAGCCAACCGCAACGATCTAGAGGCAGTTCAGGCTGCGCAGAAGCTGATCGAGGGCGCACTCATCACGGCCGCTCAGTACCATCACATGCGCGCGCAGCAGTTCAAGGACGAGGCGGGCAAGGGCAAGGCGGGCGCCGAGGACGAGGCGATTCGGGAGTACAAGCTCGCGGCGGTGTCGTACGACAACTACCTGCGCAAGTACCCTGAGAGCGAGAACGCTTACGACCTGAGCTTCTTCTACGCAGAGTGCTTGTTCTACTCGTTCCGCTTCCCCGAGGCGGCCGACCAGTACGAGCGCGTGCGGGACTCGGCGCTGGGTAATCAATACCAAGAGGTCGCCGCGTTCAGCGCGATCTTGGCGCGAGAGCAGTTCGTCAAGGCGGAGATCGAGGCGGGACGCATTGCGCCCAAGTCCGCTCTGCTCGACAAGCCGATCGAAGAGACGGCGGCCCAAGACAATGGCGGCAAGCCGGCGGGCGATGGGACCGAAGAGATCAAGACCATCATCGCCGAACCCCTCCCGGAGGAGGTCGCCCGGCTGGTCTTGGCCCGTGAGTCCTACGTCAACAAGGGCTTCAACGACCCGAGCGACGCAGGGCGCCTGCCTCGCATTGCCTACAAGGCGGGCGAGGTTTACTACGCCTACCAAGACTACCCGAAGGCGCGTGAGTGGTTCACGTGGCTGATCGAGCGATTCCCGAACGAGAAGGTCACGGTCTTCGCGGCGCGCAACATCATCCAGTCGTATCGAGTCGCGAACGACTTCGAGAACATGGATGTTTGGGCGCAGAAGATCGCGTCGGCCAAGATTGGCTCGAGCGAGGAGCAGGCGGCCGTCGCGGCCGAGGCCAAGACCTACCAGCTCGGCGCCAAGTTCAAGAAGGCGGAGCAGCTCTTCGCGGCGGGCAGCTTTGATGCGGCGGCAGCGAAGTTCATCGAGCTCGTCGACGCCGATCCGCAGCATAAGTTCGCGGACAAGGCACTGAACAACGCAGCGGTCGCGTTCGAGAAGACACGCCGGTTTGAGTCGGCGACGAACACCTACGAGCGCCTCTATCGAGATCACCCGCAGAGCGAGCTCGCGCAGACTGCCCTCTATCGCGTCGGCGTGAACTCCGAGCGATTCTTCGACTTCGACCGCGCGGTCACGAGCCTGCTCTCGCTCGTCGACAAGTACCCGCAGTTCCCTGAGCGGGCCGATGCGCTCTACCGCGCAGCGTCTATCCAAGAGGACACCCAGCAGTACCGGGCGGCTGCCGCGAACTTTGAGCGGTACGCGGAGCTGTTCCCCAGCCGACCGGATACGGCCGAGACGTTCTATCGAACCGCGCGCAACTTCCAGAAGCTCAAGGACACGAAGAACGAGCTGCGAGTCTACGACGCCTTCGCGAAGCGCTATGGGAACGACCCGAAGAACGCGACGAAGGTCATCGAGGGCCTCGCACGAACGGCCGATGTCTTCGTGGAGCAGGGGAACGAGCGCGCAGCGAAAGCCGCGTTCGAGCGCGTCGTCAAGGAGTTCGATGCCCGCGGCCTGCAGCCCAACACGCCTGTCGCTGTGCACCCCGCGAAGGCCCGCTTCAAGCTCGTCGAGTACGACTTCGCGAAGTATGAAGCGCTGAAGCTTCAAGGGTCGCTCGTCAACCAAGGCAAGACGATTCAGGAGATGCAAAAGCAGCTCGCCGCGCTGAAGAGCAAGTACGGTGAGGTGACGGCCTACAAGTCGGTCGAGTGGACGCTCGCTTCGTTCTATCGCATCGGTCATCTCTACCAGGTCTTCGCGCAGGCGCTGTACGCGGCCCCGGTGCCGCCGGGCATGAGCGAAGAGGAAGAGGAGAGCTACCGGACGCAGCTTGAGGACGTCGCGGTGCCCATCGAAGACGAGGCCGTCAAGAACTTCCAGTTCGCCTACGAGAAGGCGCGCGAGTTCCGCGTGACCAACGAGTGGACGAAGAAGATTCTGCAGGCGCTCAACAAGTACAAGCCCAGCGACTACCCGTTGTTCAAGGAGGAGCGCCGTGCGCGCACGAGCGAGGACTTGAGCCCCGCCCGCCTGCTTGAGCCGCCGCCCCCGCCGCCGCCCTCGGCGCCACCGGGCCCGGACGACGCTGAGGACTCTGCCGTCGAGGAGGCGCAGCAATGAGGCGTCGAGCGCTCTATCCTCTCGCGGCAGCCGCGGCCCTCGCCCTGAGCGCCTGCGGTGGCGCAACGCCCGATGTCAAAGCCGGCGTCGCTTCGAACCCCCGCTACACGAACGGAACGACGCCGACGAGCGTGCCCGCGCAGCAGGTCGAGGCGCGCGAGGCGGTCGATGGCGCTGCGCTCGAGCAGCTCGCCGCTGGTCGAGAGGCCGCCGGCAGCGGCGATTTCTCGCAGGCGAAGGCGTCTATGCAGGCCGCCGCTCAGCGGGACGGCTCATTTCCCGAGCCGCACTACAACCTCGGTGTGCTCGCAGAGTGGCAGGGGCAGGCGGATGAAGCGCGCGGACACTACACGCGCGCGCTCGAGGTCAAGGCCGACTTCGGACCCGCTGTGCTGGCGCTGGCGATGCAGTCCTTCCGACGCGGAGACGCTGCGGGCGCGGTGCGGTTCGCCGAAGAGCGGCTGTCACAGGCGCCGAACAGCAACAGCGTCAAGAACGCTGTGCACCGTGTGCAGTTCTTGGCCGGTGACACGCAGGCGGCGATTCAAGGCAGCATGCAGGTGCTGCGGACGGACGAGAAGAACGTCGAGGCGATGAAGGTGCTCGCGGCGGGCTTTGCAAAGCAGGGCAAGCACGAGCTCGCGCTGTCGGTCCTGCGCAACGCGCGGGAGCTCGACGCCAAGGACCCCGAGATCCTCGTCAAGCAGGCGCGCAGCCACCTCGCGATGAACGAAAACCCGCAGGCGCGTGCCGCGCTCGAGGCGGCCGCCCAGGTTCCAGGCGGCGGGAGCGCCGAGGCCTACAACGACCTGGGCCTCGTCTATCACGAAGCCGGCGACTTCGCGGGCGCCGAGGAGATGTTCCGCAAGGCGCTCTCACGCTGGCCGGAGATGGTGTCCGCGCACTTGAATCTGGGGAGCGCGCTCAAGGGTCAGCAGAAGTATGCCGAAGCTGAGACCGCGATGAAGCGCGCCCTCGAGCTCGACCCGGCCAATGCGGACACCCAGTTCAACCTGGGCATCCTGTACCTCGATGGCCAGCTCCCGGGTGTGGAGCCGCTCGCCCGTTTGGAGCAGGCCGTGAGCTGGTTTGAGCGCTATAAGCAGGCCGCCAACCGCGGCGCCTCTGCCACGCCCGACCCCGTCGAACAGTACCTGGCTGAGGCCCGCAAGCGCATCGAGGTCGAGCGCAAGCGGGCAGACTCGGCGAGAAAGACCGCCAAGGACGCTGCACCTGCGGCGCCGACCGAGCCGTCTGGAGGACAGCCATGAGCCGTCAAATCTTCGTCGCTCTCGCGCTCGTCATCAGCCTTGCCGGAACGGCTCACGCGCAGGACAGGAAGCGTGATAAGGGTCGGGCCCGCGTCATCCAGATCGAGGCGCTGAAGGTCGAGGGGCAGATTCAGAAGCCCGAGGCGTTTTACATTCTTCAGAAGGGTGAGGTGAACTTCAAAGGGCTCGACCCCAAGAAGTCGTTCTTGCCCGAGATTATCGAAAGCGTGGAAAAGGAACCGTTCTGATGCGCAGGATGGAGAACCGGCGGACGCCGGCTGCGGTCCAAACCACGAGCGGACGTCTAAGCACGGCCGCGCGCGGCATCGAGCGGAACCAGGAGTAAGTTGGCATGGCGCAGCCCACGGGCCAGAAGATCCTCCGGATCGGCATCGTTCAGAACGGCAAGATCATCGAGGAGCGGCTGCTGCGGAAGCGCGGCACGGTCTCGATCGGGCAGTCGCCCAAGAACACGTTCGTCCTGCCGTCGTCACCGTTTCAGCGCAGCTTCACGCTCTTTGACGTCAAGGGCGGCTCGTACGCACTGAACTTTAAGGGCGACATGGACGGGCGCGTCTCGGTCGAGGACGCGGTCCTCGACCTCAAGGCCGTCGTTCAGCGAAAGCTCGCAGACCAGAAGGGCGACCAGTTCTCCCTGACCCTGTCGGAGAAGAGCCGCGGCAAGGTCGTCATTGGCGACGTGACGTTGCTCTTTCAGTTCGTCGTCCCACCGCCGCCGCCATCGAAGTTGCAGCTGCCGGCCAACGTGCGCCGCGGCCTCATCTCGAGCGTGGACTGGAACCTGACGAGCGCGCTCCTCGGGGCGATGCTGCTTCAGGGGACGCTGGTCGCGATGGCTTGGCTGTACGACCCGCCCGCGAAGCCGCGCGGTATCGAGGTCATTCCCGACCACGTCGTTGAGCTGCTGACGCAGCCCAAGAAGAAGGAAAAGGTCGCGAAGAAGGACGAAGCGAAGGACGAGGGCAAGAAGGACGAGGTCGCCGAAAAGGTCGAGGCGCCCAAGAACGAACGTCGCCCGGCCGTCAAGGAGCCCGAGAACCAGCAGGCCCGCAAACCGGACAACACGCCGGCAGCGCCCGTCGACCCGAACGCCCGCAAGGAAGAGGTCAAGGCGCAGGTCGCCAACAAGACGATCCTGAAGTTCCTTGGCACGACCGGCGAGGGCGGCGCGGAGTCGATCGTCGACAAGCTTGCAGGCGGCAGCCCAGACGTGAACATCGCGACCGCCTTCGAGGGCGCGAACGGCGTCCAGGTCGCCGACGCCGCGACGCAAGAGCGCGACCGTCGCCGCATCTCGGCGAACGGGGGCGCGGGCAACGTGGCGGGCCTCAAGGAGAGCGACATCGCGACCAAGGCGGGCGGGGCGGTCGACACCGGCTCAAAGGGCGCCGAGGTCCAGGTCAAGGCCGTCGTCAAGGCGAGCGAGCCGAGCGAGACGTTTGGCACGGGCACCCTCGACCAGAACAAGATCAGCGAGACCGTGAAGCGGCGGATGGGCGCGGTGAAGAGCTGCTACGAGAAAGAGCTCAAGCGCAACCCTCAGCTTCAAGGTAAGATCGCCATGCAGTTTACGATCGAGGAGAGCGGTCGCGTCGGCGACGTGGTCGTTAAGCAGGACACGATGGGCGATCCGGCGGTCGGCGAGTGCATCAAGGCGGCCATTTCTCGTTGGCGCTTTGACAGCCCAGAGGGCGGCTCCATCACGGTGGGCTACCCGTTCATCTTCTCGCCTTCCAACTGATCACACGTCGGGTGAGTCTTTGATTGACCCTGCGGGGTCTATTCGTTAGAAGCGACCCGGGAGGCGATGGTGATGCGAAAGGTCAGAACCGGACTGCTCGTCGCAGCGCTGGCGCTGTGCAGCGCTGCTGCCGGTATGGCCGCGACCGCAGGCCAGCCCGAAGACGCGCGTGCCCAGCCCGCCGCAGCGGACTCGCTCCCCGACAAGGACGAGGCGCTTGAGGCGGCACGCAGCGCGGTCGGCGAGATGGAGGCCGCGCTCAACGACTCCCAGCGGAAAGAGGCGTCGGCGATTGGGGTCAAGGACTTCATGCAGGTCAACTGCGTCGCCGAGAAGATCAAGGCGATGAAGGGCCTGCTGCAGATCGCGGACTTGGCCCGGCTGTCCCTCGAAGAGGCCTTCAAGCAGGGTGACGCGAAGCTGGTCAAGCACAATCAGACCAAGATCTCGCTCGCGCGCGCCCGGATCCGCACTTTCCGCGGTGAGGTCGACAACTGCGTCGGCGAAATGAGCATGTACACGGGCGAGTCGGTCACCGAGGCGACGATTGACTCCGACATTCGCGAGGACGACCCGACAGAGGGCGAGATCCTGGCGGGCGACCCGCTCGAGAGCGAGCGGCCGTATGATATGACCCCCAGTATGCCCCAGTAGTGAGGACGATGTCGCGCGCGCAATCTCAGGGGCTCCCCACGCTGCTCGCCGCAGTCGTGATGAGCGTGTGCGCGTCCGCGCGCGCCGAGGGGCCAGGGATCCGCAATGGCGACATCGTCGTGCACCCGCAAGCGACGGGCGCCGTCGGGCTCGACAGCAACGTCTTCTACGAGGACGCAAGCGAGACGCCGGTCAACGCGACCGTGACGCGCGTCGGCCTCGGGGTCGGCGTGGAGAATCGCCACCCGAACAAGGTCGCGCTGGAGCTCGGGACGGACGCGATGTTCCGTTTCCTGTTCGCTGACGGGGACGCTCAGACTGTGCGCTCGGTCGAGGCGCGCAACGGCTTCGACGTCGCCAAGGTGGACGCGACCGTGGGCCTCCTGCCACGCAACCCCTTCACACTCGAGCTCAAGCTCGAGGGTAACTACAAGGACCGGCCGGCCTTCGAGGACACGACCGAGGGCTACCAGCGCGTTGAGGTCCGTCCAGGCTTCGACCTGCGTTTTCGGCCGGGCGAGAACCCCGACTCACGCCCGCTTGAGCTTCGCCTAGGCTACCGCGCGCAGGTCGTGCGGCTGCTGGACTGCACGGCGCTGGGCATCTGCGCCGCGGACAAGACAGCGCACCAGCTCCGTTTCCTGACTTCTTGGAAGTTCTTCCCGAAGACGGCGCTGTCTCTCGACGCGCGCTGGACGCTCGTGGACTTCGACCGCAACGGCGGCGCGCCCGTCGCGGTAGAAGGTCAGTCGGGCGCTCAGAACCGCGACGGCATGCCGGTTGAGGCGGCGCTCGCCCTGAAGGGTCTGGTCACACGGCGAATTTCAACGACGCTCCGTGTCGGCTACAAGAACACCTTCAACGACCTCGGTGAGTCCTTCAGCGGCGTGATTGCGACGACGGAGGTCCAGTACGCGCTGGAGCCCTCACTCAAGCTGACCGTCGGCTACAACCGCGACGCGCGCGACAGCAGCTACTCGAACTTCTACGCCTTGAACCAAGCGTATTCGACCGCGGAGCTCTACTTCTTTGGGCGGTGGAACATCGGCGGGCGCTTCGGCTTTGACAGCTACGACTTCTCGGCCACCGCCGGCGAGGCGACCGTGCTCCCGCGCGAAGACCCGGTCCTGACGTACCGTGTCCACGGTGGTTACAGCCCTAATGACTGGCTCTCGGCGCGCTTATCCTTCGAGGGCGAGAATAACCGCACCGACTTCTTCATCTCCGAGGGCAGCCCGAGCGCGTACCACCGCACCGTGGCGCTGGCGTCGATTGAGGCGAAGTACTGACGTGAGGCTTCGAGACCTCTTGGGTCTAGTCGGTTTCGTGGCCCTGCTGAGCGTTGCCGGTTGCGGCAGCGGTCGGGGGACGCGGTCCGAGGGTTCGCCGGTCATGCCGCCTCAGCCGGACGCTGAGATTCTGTTGCAGAGCGCGACGCTCGGGCCTTCGGATGTCATCGAGATTCGTGTCTACGAAGAGCCCCGCCTGAGCGGGGTCTTTCGGCTTGACCCCGATGGGACCGTACAGTTTCCCATGGTGGGCACAGTCAAGGCGGCCGGTATGACGCCAGGGCAGTTCGCTGAGCATCTGACCGCGCAGTTGAAGACTGGCTTCATTCGGAACCCGCAGGTCACAGTCCTCCTGAAGGAGCTGAACTCGAAGCGGGTGATCGTCTTTGGTCAGGTCGCGCGGCCGGGGACTTTTCCGTTTCAAGAGGGCATGACGGTGATTCAGGCGCTCACGATGGCTGGCGGCTTCAAGGACCTGGCGGCACAGGACAAGACGGTGCTGACCCGCGTCGTCGATGGCATCGAGAAGCGGTTCGTCGTGCCCGTCGAAGCCATTGGGCTCGGGAGAGAGCCGAACCTTGCGCTCCAACCCGGCGACATCATCTTCGTCCCGGAGACTTGGCTCTAAGTCCACGGGCGACCACGCCGGCGCGCAGGCGTGCGGGTGTGAGGGCGAGCTTGATGGCCTGAAACAGCGCAGGTGAGGGCGTTCGGGGGACATCATCTTCGTCCCGGAGACTTGGCTCTAAGTCCACGGGCGACCACGCCGGCGCGCAGGCGTGCGGGTGTGAGGGCGAGCTTGA
>Ga0007760_10057112_pt1 | contig 12369 bp, 16 predicted proteins | sample LauGreFBDMM110SN_FD_61637 | JGI IMG/M metagenome (GOLD analysis project Ga0007760, IMG submission 61637) | Metatranscriptome of freshwater lake microbial communities from Lake Michigan, USA - Fa13.BD.MM110.SN (Metagenome Metatranscriptome) | ecosystem: Environmental > Aquatic > Freshwater >... | reverse complement strand
CTTGATTAAAATAAATATATGAATATAAATAAATAAATCTAATCTCAATCATCAGACATCAAAAGACAAGTTCCTGATAGAATCCATTTATTAGGATCACTATCATCACTTTCCATTTATAAATTAGCACAGAAAACATAAGTCATACCTCTGGCACTGGTGACATAAACAGGGCATTAATATTATCCAACCTATTTCTTATCTTCACTTTTAACGGAAATCACATTAACAACAGGTAATCTTGGGTGTAGTTCCTTGATTTTTTAGTCAATTAAATATCCTTATTATCCTTAAGTTCCTAACTCCCAAGCAGCTCCTTCAAGGAAGAAACCATGAATATATCTTCCATTTTCGGCTTCTTAAACGACTTCTTCATGAGATCTGTATTAAGATACATCAGTTTGAAGGGACATATTATCCAAAGGAAGATTGTATTTTCTACTGGTGGATTACATGATAGCAGTTAAATAACTCATAGGATTGAAAAGATATGAAATATTAAGTGAGATAGGTGTTTCCATTAATGCGGTCCATGAAATTAATTGAGCATTTCTGTCGATTAGGTCAGAGAACCACATTTAAAGTGGTTTTTTACTGAAGTAAGCAACTTTTTCCCAATTAGGAGGGACTCTGTTAAATAGAAGGCAGTTACTAAGGAGTTCCATGGCATCAGTGACATTGAGGGCTCCGGTAAGACCAAGTCTTAATTCTTCAAGAGTTGTTTTGATGGTTTAAAGAAGAATGTTCATTCTTTCACATTCTTAGAGGCAAACGACAATATAAGGGTGTTTTTCTTTAACTTTAAGAAGGATTTCAACCATATTATAATCAGCTGACACTCTATTTTGGAGATCTTTTAATATGGGCATAGATCCGGCATCGTTACCACCACCTCCTCCAGTACCTCCTTAGACATCTAGAATGGTGCTGAAAATAGTTTCACACATAGCAGTTAAGTATCCGATTTCAGCATTAGGGTGCATACCGAAAGCGATTGGAGATTCAACTGGTAATTTTGTTTCAATGTATTGCTTGTAAGCATCGTAGTCGAATTTACTGGGATCAGGTGATCTGAATCCGGGACTCATAACCATGTTTGATAGCAACTCAGGTTTGATCAACACTTTCAAGTAAGTGTTGTTGGTTCTTCTGTCCCAATTATCAGTAATGTGTCCTCCGTACATAATTTCTCCGTATAAATATCTAAGATCATCATAAGGAACAACATCATAGGCTTTCAAGTAATTGTGTAACACATCAGCGCAAATAGTGAGATCACCATCATTGAAATTGTAACCTCTTGACCAACCTTGAGTTCCGAATTTCTTTCTTCCGAGGATTAAACTATGGAAATAGCAAAGTCCGAAAAGAATACTCTTGAATTCATTTTGTTTGTATGCAGCATCAATTTTTTCTTGAGAGAATTTGCTATAAGCTCTTCTCAAGTTAGCTTTAAGATCTTAAGGAGCTTCATTAGCAACTTTAAGGGAACCCTACATAATGGATTCAGGAATGATATTCATGTCAGGCAACGGAGGAGGTTCAGATGAAATAAAGCATCTGAATTTGGCATGAGCATTTTCATAAACTGTTTCAAGCATTCCTTCAAGTCCATTCATTCCAACCAACCATGACTGCATAAGATGGACATTTTAAAGTAAAATCCAATTTCCTTCTTTAGCAGAATTAAACAATGCATTTTTAGCAATAAGTTCTTGACCTTATCCCATGGAAATGTTAGTTAATTAAACATTATTTTATCTAGCAATCATTTCTACTTCAGGGGTAGGATCAACTCCGGGGAACAACACAAAGAATACAGGAGTTGTAGGACTAGTTTCTTTATACATTTCAACAATATTGAAAGGTTATTATTAGACATATTCTTCTCCCATGGCTTCACCAATAAATGTAGCTAAGGCACTTGTAAGTCTATCAGGTCTCATAGCTCTTAACAACAAAAGTCTGTGGAATTTACCAATTTCTTTGTATGCTTTGGGGAGATCAGCGACTTCAGCTTTTTCTTCATTGAACCATTTTTTCCATTGAAGTGAATCAATTTCCAAAGAATTGGATAAGTTGCTGAAAATAGGGATTTATTCAAGAGCTTTGATGGATTACCAAATAATTTCAGTAATAAAGTTCTTCAATACATCGGGCATTTAAGAAGCTTTTTCATCCATTTTACCCAAAATTAAATGAGTTACTTCTTGTTCTGACAATTTTCCTTATCTCAAAAGAATTCTTAAAGAAAGCATAGTAGATACAATCAACTTATGTTTTTCAAACAATCCTCTTCGGCAATATTAGAATGATGTATAAGTAATAGAATCTTATAATGCAATAACTCTCTTATTTAAAGCTCGAGGAGTTAAAGGATCTTCTAACAATTCTTCAGAATCTTCTTTTTCTTCTTATTAGGGTTGTTATTTAGGTTATTCTTTCGATTATTTTCTTTCTTTTTATATTTCAACGATAGGTTATTTCTCTTCTCCTTCTTCTCCTTCTTCTTAGCCTTCCTATTATTCTTATTATTCTTATTATTCTTCGATTTATTAAACTTATTGTTCTTCAACTTCTTCTTCTTATTAAACTTCTTCTTATTTTTTCTCAGTTATATTATCAATTGCTCTATGAACAACTACGATGAATGATTCCAACGAATATTTATAGAAAGTATGAATTCTTGTAAGATCATTTAGTAAGAAATAAACTAATGCTCCTCTATTTGCAGCCATTCTGTATGCTTCAGAAGATTCATTGATTTTTATTTCAGTTTTTTTAGCAATTTCGACTTTGATAGCAACTTCAACAGAGATTTTTTTACTGTTTTCTAGGTTGAGAATAAGTTCGATATCATCAAGGATATCTCCTTTAGCATTAGCTAATTTGAATAAAAGATCATCTTCTAATTCCTTCAATTTGATTTTAAATTCATTTTATTATTGAATAAGTTGAAGTTTTTTTTTAGCCAAATCTGGTCTTTCTTTTCCTACAACTAATGTAAGTAATTGATCAGCTAATCCGTCTTCAGTAACCATGAAATTAATCAAAGTTGCTTCAGCCTAGATTTCAGGAGGGTAATGGGGATTACTTAACTTAGTATGTAAGAACAATTTGAAATCATCAGACAATGTTAAATCTTTTCCTCCGAATTTCATAATCTTATTCTTTCCTTTTCTAACATAGGATCTGGAAATGACGGGCATTAAAATAGCATCAATTCTTTCACCCATATTTTCAATTAAACATGACCATCCGTTTTCGATTGAAAGTTCGAGATCTCTAATGATATTCTTAGATCCTAGTCTTACACATTTAAGTGAGTTATTCTTTTCTTTTTCTCTAATCCAAGTGATTCCTTATAATTATGGATCAATCATAAGAGGATATCTCTCAGTGTTTGTCAATATAGTACCATTTTCAGTTGAGACTATATCGGAAGGAAGTCCTTATTTATTCCATGAAGCAATACTGGCTTCATCTGTCATTAATTTAATGGGATTTAGATTTGGACTGCAAGGAATTCCATTATCTTTGAAATATTTGGTAAATTCAATTTTAATTAATTATTCTCTGTATTGTTTATTGAAAGGTCCAGTATAGGATATGAATGCACTAGCCATCAAAATATCTCCTACAAGTAGATTGAGACTTTATTCGATTTCAACAATGGAATTACCCCATCTTTCATTTTCACTTCCCAAAGCTCTGACCAATCTTTAAGCAAGATCTAATCTAGTTGCACACCTGGCAGCTTCAGCAAGGGCAGCGTCTTTTTCAGCCATAGCTTAATCGAATTCTGCGACCAATTTGTTCAATTTAGCAGTCAAAATATCAACTTTTTCAGTGACTTCAGCAAGTTTAATAGTGGCAGATTCTAATAATTCTAATGATTCTTTAAGTGCTTTTCTTTTAGGTTCGACATCTTAAATAACATCCCAATATTGAACGATATTAATGACCCATGAACAAATACCTTTAGCAGCTCCTGATTTAGCAGCCATAATATCAGGTTTGAAATCTGGTAATGAAAGATAATCTTTCTTGACAATAGCAACATTGGATGGAATAACTTGATTAGCATCGACAATAACTTAAAATCCTAATAATTTTTTCAAGAATTCATCTGGACTTTTCATCATTTTTAATGTAGATTTCCATGAAACATCTTTAGGTTTTTTGTTTTTGTCAACATCGATTGCTTCAGGGAAAAATCCTGCAAGTAAGTAAGCGCATGCAGCAAAAGTTTCAGGCACTCCTCCTGGAGGATTAGCCCAAGATTTGGCAGTTTAGAAATCAGCTTTTTGAATTCCTTCCAAAGCAGCTTTGGCTTATTCGACCAAGGGTCCAGCAGCTTCGAGATCTCTTTCTGTAGATTCTTTCTTTTGGTTTACGTCTTTTTTGATTGTGGCGCATTTATCTGCTTCAATGTTGGCTGCGTCAGTTTCAATTTAAACTTTAGCTTTTTCAACTCCGACTATTTCAGCAAATGCTTCAGATGATTTCTTTTTTTCTTCGGCTTATACTTGTTTGATTTTAACTTCTTCTTCGATGACGGCGACTTGTTCGGCGGTTGCTACTAGTTTGATCAAACCGTTTTCGTATCTTTCTTTGGATTGTTCCAAAACATTTCTTTTTTTGGCAAGCATGGATGTATATAAATTAATAAGTTCTAAGAAAGATTTGGGAGTTGTGTAGATATATCTTTTAAGTTCGTTGTAAACCTTGCTTGAGAAGTTATTAACCAATTAGAAAGAATATGGCATAAAGGCAACAACTCCTTATCTGATTTTATCATTTCCAAGTTCAATTTCACTCAAGAATTAGGAAGCAACACTTTAAAGAGCTTCTTATGGCCAAGGTTAGAACCAGTCAATAACAGTGGAGTTAACTAAGGCAGGGAATTTTCTTGCTCTTTGTCTGAAAAGGTCTCCTACTGGAGAGAAACATAATGACATGTGTAAATTTTTCTTTACTTTATTGATGAACCAATTCCAACAATTATCTCTAGTGTCGGGGATACCATCATTCTTAACTTTTGTTCTAATAGCATTAATGATGACTTCTTTTTCATCAGAAACATAAAGTTCGGCGATTTCTCCGGAAGCAAGTAAATCATTGATGTAGACGAGGAATCTTTCATTAGTGATTTATCCTTCAGTAAATAGGAACATGTATCCTTCATCTTTGACTCCGGTTTTGTTGTACAACATTTAAAGATCAGTTTTAAGATCATTCATGTTGTAGGTAGCAGAAATAGTAATACTGTAAGTAGTGAAATTCATGATGAAAGATGCCAATTTAGTTAGAGATTGTTTACCACTTCCTCCAACTCCCACAAGTAAAGCATGTCCGGCTGAGGGAATCACAATTCTGCAAATTTTGCAAATATGTTTCATAGCATCTTCGAAAAGCACTAAACCCATGTAAGCGAAGTTGTCATTGTATTCTCTCAAAGCGTCAGTCAAGTGCAATTCTAATTTCTCATTTGGCATTTGGTCATACACTCTTTCAGCAGCAATACCGTTAATGAAATTACAGAAAATTAAGTTTTCTGGGTTTTTATCTTAGAAATATCTAGTGAAATTGTATTTTGTAAATGATTTTTTAACTAAATCGAACATTAAAGCCTTGTAGGTGTTAATATTGTCCATTGTAACCAATCGATCACAATAGGTTCTTTCAGATTCATGAATCCAAGCTCTGATCATTTTCTCTGGGTCTTAGAATTAAGCGGGTTAAGTAATAAGTAATCCATTAAACACATTTGAAATATGTCTAATGTTGAACTCGTAATGGAAATTAATAGCTGTCTTACGGAAAGTAGATGTAATAGATGAATGTAATTTCAAAGCACTTTGAATGATAAATGGTGCAAGTTCTTAGATTTAAGCTTTGAAGTGTTTCAAGTGTCCTCCAAGGAAAGTATTAAAGATTTTCTATAAAGATTCATTATCAGGGAATGGAATTGAAATCAACCAGAAATGTCTTTAATATCTAGGATCAACATAAAATGATCCTCCAGATGGATTCATAGCTGCTAAATGTTAACATTTGATAATTTCTTTAATTGACAATTTTGAAATATCATACCAATGTTAGTAATCAACATGTTGTCTTAGTAAGGAAATAGCAGTTTAAGTATTGTATGGATCTAATTAGGGCATATTTAAATCATCAATGTAGTAAATCATATTTAATTTAGCAAGAGGTCCGAATTATCTTCCTGCTTTCTTTTCTAGAGGTGCTTCAAGCATATTTTGAAGATAATTTGAATCAGTATAATAATTGAAGTTGATAATAGTGTAAGCATAATTTTCTGGGAATTTAGCAGTCAAAGATTTCAAAATACCACTAGCTAATTAAGTTTTACCAGCTCCAGCATTACCAATAAGAAGTGCACCATGTTGGACAAGTAATAATTAATTAATAAATTCAGAAATACTAACTGTCTCTTTAGTAGGAACAGTGTAATTACCCATTTAATGTCCTAAGGATGTATCAAAATCAAGAGTTTGCACTTTTTTACCCCATTCATCAAATTTAGGAGATTCTCCAGTTGTATCAACATAGTAGTCGAAAATAGTACCTTTAGGAGGGAATTTGACGGAAGTTTTCCATTCAGCTTTCCACCAAGTAGAAAATTCTTTTCTATAGTCAGTACCATCTTTTTCAGTGAGTCCTCCTGCAAGAGACCAGCAAATAGAGTAGACGAAAATGTATTCAAGATTTTTCATGTTATTTTCGAGAAGTGGTTTTAAGATTTTACAAAGAGTCATAACCATTGACATTTCAGTAACAGGAACAAGGAATTTACAGAATCTTTTAATATATTTAAGAGTTCCATCAACATATCTATCGAAAAGAGCTTGTAAGTTTTTAGAGTTTTCAGCGTTATCAGAATAGTTCATTTTAATCCAACTTTAAACATATGATCTCCATTAAGTTCCAAGATCATCGGAAATGTAAAGAATACCAGCTCTACTAACAGTAGCAGGAGTGGCATATTTAAGATCTCTGATCTCATACAACAATCTCATAAATGGTTTCACGACGATTCTTTCGTTGTTAGCAAGAGTAAGAATCTTGTTATCATCCATAACAGAATTCATAGATTCAATCCAATTTGCATCCAAATCACCATCAAGAATAATCCATTTATTTTTACCATCTTCAGATTCAGATGCTTTTCTCATAAGCATAGAAAACAAACCATCTTTCCATTCTTTTGAAGGGAGCATATAACCATAAAGATCTTTAGTTGAAACGACTTTAGGATTCATATCGGTGTAATCAGTTTTAGTTCCTGCTTTATCCATAGCTTTAGCAAGTACTTTCCAAGTACTTGATTTACCACTTCCTGGTGGTCCCATAACGAAGACACAATGCCTAATAACTAATAATTCTGATAATTAAACAGCTTTTAAGATGAATTCTGGCTCAGGATGGAATTGCATTTCTTTACAAGAACTTTCGATATGGGCTTCAAATGTCATATCTCTTTTTCTTTCAGCTATAACATTAGGGAATAAATCTCCTAACAAACCGAAGAAAATTTCAATATCGGCAGCGACAATTTTGGGGATATTGAAATCTCTTAGTGCTCTCATGAGTAAGGCTTATTCTGATAGTTAAGGCTCAGCTCTCTTGAAAGCTCCGGCCACGACTAAGACAGATTTAATGGCCCTTAGACCCCAATCGTAGTGATCAGCTTTACTAAGAAGATCTTTTGAAAGACTGTAAAGAGTAAAGAATTTGGTAGCAAGGATCTTAGCATGAATAAAACCTTCAGCCATGAGCATGTTTTCACAAATCAAGACAAGATCGGGTACGACGACGGTAATAGGTCTGAATAATGCTTTAAGACCTTCAGGAAGTTCTGATCTTCCTAGATAACCAGGGTTCATGGTAATATAGACTCCGCAAGTTGGATTCAAACTGACTTCGTCTCTTTCGATCACAATTTTTTGGGATTTCATTTTAACACCATCAGTAACGGCTTTAAATTGGACAGAGCACACTGATAACACTTCGGGAACTAATCTATTGAATTCGTCGAAGCATCCCCAGCATCCTGAAGATGCCAATCCTTTGAAAATATTTCCCATAGATTCATAGTTCATTTCTCCTGAACAGTTGAACACGTAGCAAGCAATAGCAAGAGCATTAGCTAAATCTTTAGTGGATTCTGTTTTTCCTGTTCCAGCAGGTCCGGCAGGAGCACAACCCATGCAAAGATGCAAGGCTTAAGTGGCTGTAACATAAATTCTATCTGTCAGGGGTGTAACAACAAGTCTAGGTCCATTACCAAGATATTCATAGGAATAACAAAATCTAGCATCAGCAATTGCACATCTAGCATCATCTAATTCAGTTGACCAAAAAAATTTCAATTATGATTGCCATTAGAATTCATCAGCTTTTCTAACATTTTCATTAATTAATTTTTCAATAATATCTCTACTATGTGAATCTTGAGTAATCAACACCATGACTTTTTATCTTTCAGGTTTAGTTAAATCTCCTTATGATAATTTAATCAATGTAGTAAGTTGATTAACCATGTATTAGAAATAAGTTTTCATGGCATCTAAATCTCCTCCTTGAATTTTTGTGAATGCTCCTTCAGTGCATTTGTTCCAGTCAATCATATTGATCAAAATACTGACTTAAGCAGGGTCCATTTTAAGCCAAGTGGTGTGTTCCATGGCATATTTGTTTTTAATGGATTGTTATGCAATCAATTTCAAAGAAAGTCTCATAACATCAATGATATCTTGCATGTAGCTTTCTACTTTTCCTTTAAGCTTAAGTGGTTCGTTGAAATCAACTTTTTCAGTTCCAACACAACTGATCATGGTTACGGCTTTGGGTCTATCTCCATCATCTTACAACACAAGTTTGTCAATGGATTAATAGATTTTACTCATGTGTTTGTTGATTTTAGCAGGAACATTACCATTACTTAGAATATCTAACAAGTCAGCAACACTGACGAAGTAAAATCTAGGGAAGGCTCTTCTTTTACCATCCAAGAAATCGTTCAATGCTTTTTCACATTTCTTCAATTAAATAGCAATAGTATCAAGTCTTTTGTTCATTCCGTCAATAGTACAGAAGTTTCTCACATTGAGAACTTGGCATCCTTTAGCCATAATGTCTTTCATTTCTTTATCAATGCCGATGAATTCTTCAGATTCTCTAGGAAGTTCTTTCTTCACTTCTTCAGATCCGATAAAAAGATTTTCTAAGAAAGACCATTATTTTTGAACTTCAATCAAGGCTTGCACCACATCGTAAACAGATCCCAAATCATATTTCCATTTTTCAACTTCTTTTTCATAATATCCTACGAATTTAGATAATTGCATATTGTTAATCAACATTTAGTGTTCTTCAAGTCCTTCAAAATGTTCTTCCAAAAGTTTCAAAGTAGAAATGGTAGTATCTTTGTGTTTAACAGTTTCAAATTCAATCATGTCCCATCTCTTTTTAACGACAACCAAATTTTTCTCAATTTTAAGTTCTTATTTAGAAGTTTCAGTAATATCTTCAATTGTGTCTTTTTATGATACAATATTTAAATCCCATATAAATTTAAGGTTTAAATTGTCATCAACAGTGAATTCTTATCCTACGCATTTCTTAACTTTCGCCCAATGTCTACCATCACTAACAATCATAGATGGATCAATCAATTCAGTCAATAAAGGAATGAAAATTGACCATTTCTTTATTTCTTCATTTAGTCCTTAATATGTTCCAGATTTTCTGTCAACTCCTTTTATATCAGTTAGTCCTTTTCTAAGTTTTTTGAGTTCTTCTTCCATATCTCCAGAATTAATTTTTAAGAAGGATAATTTTAAAAATTCATCAAAAGTTTGTTAACATTTTGTAATGTGATTCCATACCTTAACTTGAATTTAATGTTCAGATTGAATGGCTTATAAAATTTTTTCAGATCCTTCAGTTAATTCTTCAAAAGAGAACATTTTACTAAAATAAACAAAGTTATCTAATTCTTCTCTGAATCCAGTGATTTCTTTATTGATTTATTCTAGAATTTCCATACTGGCAGCAGCACCTGTTTTGTATTGATAGCAATCTTTTTTTTTCATTTTCAAACTGTATTCTTTGATGATTTCTTCGAATTTTCCGAGGTTTTCTTTGCTCTTGTCAGCTTCTGCTTTCACAGGAACAGCAATATCTTTTTCAACAGTTACTGCCATTTTTTGCAAATTGTTCCATTCTTCTTTGTGATTTCTTACTTTCTTCAATTCTTCATCTTTGTTCAATCCAGCTTTTTCCAAAGCTAAAAGAGATTCTTCAATCACATCCAATTTTAATTTAATTTCTTCTTTTCTTCTTTGAATAATCTAAAGATTTTCTTAAACTTTCAATAATTCAAAAACATCTTCAATATTTTTGTTTTTTATATTAATGTTTTGTCTAGATTGAGTAATAAATGAGTCATTTTCTTTGATTTAATTAGAGATATTTCCAGTCAATTAAGGACCAGTAAGATCGTTATTTTTAGCACTGACACCAGCTTTGAATCCAGAAGCAAAAGGAGATCCTCGAATAGGAGTTTATTAACCGTTTTCATCTCTATAAAATATCTCGACTTAGATATTTTATTATTCTTTAGGATGTTAGAAATGAACCTAGTATAAACCATTTTTCAAATCAGTAAGTTTAAAATCTACTAAATTAGATTATTCAGTTTCTTCAACTTAAGTTTATGCAGCCTCTTATTAACCACCTTCTTCTTCACCTTCTTCTGTAACTTGTTTTGCAATAGGTTTTTTGACTGTTTCTTCTTATTAAGGAAGTTTAATTTTTACAATGAATTAATCATCTCCTGATTCTCTGTTTTAACCTTTGGAGTTTCTTGCTTGTATGCAAAAAATGGTTTCGTGATCAGGGCAATTTTCAGTCAATAAACCAGGACCATATGCAATACATTCATCAGCTTTGGTGTTGTAGTAGAAAGTAAATTTAGATGATGTAATAGTGTAGTCTCCTTTGTTGATGGAAATAGTGACAACTGATGATTTCACACCAATATCGGCAAAAGATGGAGTTTCACATTCAATTTGAGTTTCACTTATGTAAACTCCTTGAACTTCTGGAGAAGTGGCTTTAGAATGAGAATCAAATCTAACAATGATGTTATTGGAATCTTTGAATCCATCTCCATCAATTCTAACCTTAGTTTTACCAGTTAAAGGCCCCATGTTAGGAGTAATATTATAAATGGCATAAGGAGGTCCGGTAATCATACTTACTTTCAAAGAATATGTGTCTCCAAGCCAGTTATTGGTCCATCCTCCGAACAAAATCAATTTACTATCATTGCTATCATAGAACAATGCACTGCTTTCTCTGGCTTTGGGTTTTTCTCCTTAAATGTTGATAGGATACCATTTCATGTTTTTGATATCAGGAATATCTAAAACATAAGCATCATCGGTCATTCTACTAGTGGTTCTGTTTCCTCCTTCTTCAAAGTTTCCGATAGAACCTCCAAAAACAAAGTATTTCCACGAAGGAATTGCAGGGACTACAATAGCACTATGGTACCATCTAGGGATTTCGTGAGATAATTCAGGGTCAACCCAAACATTGTTATTGATATCATATAGCCAGATATCAGAATATTAGGTTTAATTAGACCATCCTCCGTAAATCAAAAGCATTTCTTGCTCGGTTAACATAGCAGATGTGTGTCCTCCTCTAGCTCCAGGCATGCTTCCTTCAATGTTATCAAGTTTAGTCCATTCAGAAGAATCGACATCGAAATAATACAAATCATTAAAGGCAGTTCTTTCATATCCAACTCCTCCATGACCTCCGAAAATGTAAACTTTTCCTTTATGGAAATTAGCAGTGTGATTAGCTCTAGGTTCTGGAGCACCAATTTTAGATTCACTGTTTTTAGGATCATTTCCTGATTTTTAGTTAGGGGGTTATGACCATTTGAAATCAGTTGTTTTAAGCATGAAAACATCGTTGAATCTAAGATTGCTAGTGTAGTAACCTCCAAAAATAAAAAGTCTATCTCCACTGATAGCACAAGCGGCGTGATTAGTTCTTTCCAAAGGCTAGGCTTCTCCACCACATTAGATAAGTCTCCATTCTATATTTTTTTGAACAGTTTTCACGGTGTATACTTAATTGTTGGGATGTAATTTTCCTCCTTTTTTGTTGGTGAGGTCAAGACCTCCAAACATAATTGTTTTATTTCCAACTGTTGTAATAGTGTGTCCCGAACGAGGAGTCGGGGTGTTAGAATTATTTGTTGGGCTAACATTAACCCATTCTAACTGTAAACTTAAAGCTTATTCCATTTATTACGCCTTAAAT
>Ga0007760_10127242_pt1 | contig 12489 bp, 9 predicted proteins | sample LauGreFBDMM110SN_FD_61637 | JGI IMG/M metagenome (GOLD analysis project Ga0007760, IMG submission 61637) | Metatranscriptome of freshwater lake microbial communities from Lake Michigan, USA - Fa13.BD.MM110.SN (Metagenome Metatranscriptome) | ecosystem: Environmental > Aquatic > Freshwater > Lake... | reverse complement strand
AACAGAAATGATTATAGTAATATAATCATTTCTGTGTCAAATTAAAACTTAAATTAAAATATTTTCTTCTTTTTTTACGACAATTTGATCATCTTCATTTAATTGAATTTTAATTGTGCGAACTTTTTTCGTACTTGTAGTTTTTAATATATTTTCAGAAATTAAGTCTTCAATATATTTTGTAACTAAACGACGTAATGGTCGTGCTCCAAACATTGGGTTATAACCTTCACGTGTTAATTTTACTTTAACTTTTTCATCTACTGACAATAAAATTTGTTTTGATTTGATACGTTCTCCCACCTCTTTGACCATAATATCACAAATTTTTCGTAATTCTTCAGGTTTTAACGGTTGGAAAATAATAATATCGTCTAAACGATTTAAAAATTCTGGTAAGAACATTGTACTTAATCTTTCTAATACGGCCCCTTTTAAATTACTTGTAGCAGCAGAATTAGTATCTTTTCCTTTTGGTGTTTTATTTTCTTTTAATTGTTCTTCTAAAAAATCATATTCTTTTAAATTACGGAAAGATTTTTCAAATTCAACACGCAATTGTTCTTTAATATCTGTTAAGAAGTTTTCTGTAATTGGAGATTCTAAGAATTTAATCGCCCCTGAATATTCATCTTTATATTGAACAATTTGATTGTCTGTTTCTTCTTTGATTTCTTCTGTTTCTACTGTTGTTTTCGATGCTCGTTCCGCTTTAATGATTTGTTGAATTTCATCTGCAGCAGCATTTGATGTCATGATAATAATCGTATTTTCAAAAGGTACAAGACGTTTTTGACTATCAGTTAATCGTCCATCTTCTAAAATTTGCAGTAAAACATTTAAAATATCTGGATGAGCTTTTTCAACTTCATCAAATAATACAACCGCATAAGGTTTTCGACGAACAGCATCTGTTAGTTGACCACCATCATCATATCCAACATACCCTGGAGGAGAACCAATTAAACGTGAAACGGTGAATTTTTCCATAAATTCAGACATATCAAATCGAATCATGTCGCTTTCCGCTCCAAACATGCTAACTGCCAACGCTTTTGTAACTTCTGTTTTCCCAACTCCCGTTGGACCACAAAACATGAAACTTGCAATAGGTCTATTTGGATTTTGAATTCCTAGTCGAGAACGACGAATTGCTTTTGCAATTGCAGAAATGGCTTCTTCTTGTCCAATAACACGTTTGTGTAACGTAGACTCTAAATTTATTAATTTTTGTGATTCGACGTTCGAAATTGATTGAATTGGAATACCAGTCATACTTGCTAGTAATTCACGAATTTCTTTTTGAGTAATTTTTTTCTTTAATCCAGTAAAGTCACCTAATTTTCTAGCTCGACGAATTAATTCTGGATCATCTAAGCTATATAAAAATTCACGCCCTGTTTCAGTTGAAAAATAACCCAATAAATTATAAACCGTTGATAATTCCGAATCAGAAATTGTAATTTCTGAACTATATTTTAAACTTTCAACGATCCCACGTCGTAAAATTGGTTTTAAATCAGAAAGATACTCTTTGAATACTTCAATTCGTTTTTCTTCTAGTTCACTTAATACTTCAAAGGTTTGTTCATAATTTTCAACATCGGTTTCACAAAAATCTTTTTCCACAGAAAAGCGTACAGGATCTTTGCTGAAATTTGATCTGAAATTACATAAATAATCATACATTCCAAAATTTTTACAAATTCCTGCTAAATCTGAAAAATATTTGTCTTTAAAAATAGGAACTAAGAATTTAAATTCATCTCCTTCTAACCATTCACCAAATAAAAATAATGAAATGCGATAAACACTTAATTTTGGCGAAATATCTTCATTAATATCCGATGCGACTTCATTGTAAATCTGTTGGTTTTTCTGTGGCGATAAACTTTCAATTTTTCTAACCATTTTTGTCACATAACGTGGCTTACTAGAAGAAAATAAAAGTTCGTCAACACGTTTTAAAACAGAAATTCTCATACGATCAAAAAGTGCTTGCGAAATTGGCGACAAAATCGGTTTCGATTCTTCCGGAACCGTTAATGGAGACTCAATCCAACGTAATAAGAAATTTCGATACGAATTTTCGATTTCTTGGAAAACAAATTCTGAAGCTACATCACCACGACGAAAAGCTTCTACTCGTAAGGTTCCAATATTATTTAAACCTGCATTTACTAAAGACGAAATAACCGAACCTTCAGTCACATTTGTTAATTTAATGACTTCCTTTGCAGCGGCACGATCAAGTAAATCGATCGCTTTATCCGGTAAGAATCGATCATAAATATAACGAGAAGCTAACTCTGCCGATAAACGAATTGCACCAGGAAGAATTTCGACGTTATGAAACGCTTCTAAACTTGGACGTAAACCGTATAAAATATTGACTGTTTCATCAATGGATGGTTCTTTTACTTTAATCGGTTGAAATCTTCGATTTAGAGCCGGATCTTTTTCAATTCTTTGATATTCTTTTGTTGTTGTTGCACCAATACATTGGAATCCACTTCGTGATAAAATTGGTTTTAAAATATTTGCTGCATCTAATGACCCTTCTGCCGAACCTGTTCCTCCAATATTATGAATTTCATCAATAAAAATAATAATATTTGGTTGAGCAAGAACTTCATCTAAGACTCGTTGAAATCTTAACTCAAATTCTCCGCGATAACGTGAACCAGCAACAATTCTAGCTAAATCTAAGCTAATTAAGCTACGACCTTCAAGAACAAAAGGAACTAAGTTATTCACGATTTTAGTGGCAAATAGTTCAACAATCGCTGTTTTTCCTACTCCAGCATCACCTACTAAAACAGGGTTATTTTTCTGACGACGAACTAAAATTTCCATCATTTCCAATAACTCTTTGTCACGACCAAAACATTCTTCTAATTGTCCTTGACGGGCTAAAAGTGTTAAATCCGTTCCATAAATTTCTAAGGCAGGGCCTTTTTCTTCGTCGTCATAATCATAATCTTGATATTCATCTTCAAATGTGAAATAAATATCAGTTGTAAGATCATTTACTAAACTAAAATCAACTGAAGTCATTCTGGTTTAATTTTGTAATACATACAAATTTTGAATTCCTATAGCTTGGTATTCATTCTTTTTTTGTCAAGAAACTTACTCTTGAAGAAGTACGTTAAAATCTTTTACTAACAAGTTACGTAATGAATTCATTTTTTCTTCAATAATTTCATTTGTTAATGTTCCTTTAAGAGATTGAAATTCTAGTCGAATTCCTAATTTGATTTTTGAAGTGATTAATTTTTCATCGCTATAAATATCAAAAAAATGAACTGTTTTTAGTTCTTCTAATTCTTTTTCAATTGTTTCTTTTAACGTATAAAAATTTTGAGTCTTGGAAATGATAATGGAAATATCTTTTTGAATTACAGGATATTTTGAATATTCTTTATACGTCGGAATCGGACTGTTTAATCTCCATTCTTTAAAATAAATAAGATTAAATTCAAATAGATAAACAGGTGATTTTAGCTGTTTGAAGGATTTTAATTTTGGATTAATTTCTCCAAAAAACCCTAAAATTTTATCATCAGACTTGATTCTAATTGATTTGTTAGGATGAAATAAAGGATTTCCACTGCTTCCTTTTTCAACCCTTAAATTTTTATAGCCAAAATGAGATAAAAAGTTTTCAAAAAATCCTTTTTTCACAAACCAATCTAAATTCGTTATATTCATATCAGAATATTGAAAAATGCCAGATAATTTTTCTTGTTCTGTAATTTTTCCATTTCGAACTTTGAAAATACGACCAATTTCAAATAAATTCGTATTTTGAATATTAGAATCTAAGTTAGTTTCAAAAATCTTAATTAAATTCGTTAAGAATTCTTGTCTTAAGGTAGATAATTCGTTATTTAAAGGATTAAAAAGTTTTAGAACATTACTTTTTGAATTATTATCTTGTAAAGGATTTGTATAAACTTCATTGAAGTTGTGATTTACAAAAAATGTTTTAATATATTCAATATTTTTTTGAGAATTAAAAGAATAGGTTAATTTTTTCTCTGGAAAAATTTCTGGAAAATTTGCATACCCGATAAATCGACTATATTCTTCTACCAAATCAATTGGACGTGTTAAATCATTTCGAAAATTTGGAATTTGAATATAGAAATTTTTGTTTGTTTCTGACACAACTTTTAATCCACTTCGATTAAAAAATTCACCTTCTACTTTTTCTAAGTTTAAAACATTTGTTAGCAGTTGTTTTTCTAATTTTAACAACTTAAATTCCTTCATTTTACTTGTTTCTTGATTAAAAACATGAACAACATTTCCTAGTGTTCCAATTTTTAACAATTCCATTAAACTTAACAAACGTTGAAAAGCATTTTTAAAATTACACAAATAATTTTTACGTAAATTACGAAATGATAATTTTGTATTATTTGCACTTAATTCGAGTGGATTTTGATGGATATCATAAAATGTACCTTCAATATATATTGAATTTGATTCTATTTTTTCGTCATTTTCTAATCCTAAAATGCTCTTAATATCCGTCTCATTTTTTAAAATAATTGTTCCTTTTGGTAGCAGAATGTCAGTATTTCCAAATAATTGATTAGAGTCTAATCTTTCCAATTTTAAGTATTCTGTTTCAGAATGATTTTTTTTATCAAATTTTTTAAATTTATAACCCCATTCCAATGCAACCAGTTCCAGAATGTCATCAAAACAATTAACGGGTTTAATCCCACGCTCTTGTAACTTTTTTTGAATCCATAAAGGTGAATTAGCATGTGCAAAATCATTAATTTCAATAACGTATTTGAGAACATGAGGACATTCTCCTTTAATTGCTTGAACTTTATAATTATTAGATCTCAAATAAGTTTGTTTTAAAAGAAAAGAATATTTGTTTTGTAAACGATTCCAAATTTCATAAATTTCTAATAAAAAAATAATCCCTAATTCTGATAACCATAAATTTTCTAGGTATAAATCATCTCGATTTGCAGGACTTTTTAATAAAAATTTTATATCTTGAGAATAAACTGCTGTTTTTTCAAAGGAAACTTCATCAACTTCAAATCCTACTAAATTTAATTTATTGATCGTTTCAGTAAGCGTTAGATTTCCGAGATTCGATTTATTGATAAATGTAGATAATGAATATTCCATTTTATATGTGTGTAAATTCAAAATGTTTTTTTAGAAAAAGAAAGACCAATTTCTTTGGAATAGAAATTAATTAAATTTAAAAATTCAAACCATTCATTGGAGTTTTTAAAAATAAAAATGGCTTTGATCAAAAAAGGTTTTCCATTTTTAAAGAGCACTTCTAAATCATTAGTTGAAATTCGTTTTTCTTCCCAGTTTAATGTTAAATTTGTAACAATTCTATTTTGATCATGACTGATTTCAAAAATTGTTGGATTAATAAAAACAAACGTTGCCGTTCCGGTTTTTCCATTTCGAGACTTCGTTAATTTAATTATCGGGAAATTTTTTTCTTCAATTCCTTCAATAAATTCTATTTTAATTGACATAATACTACCAAAACTTTTGTAAACTGGGATGGGAGGACTTGAACCTACGAATAACGGAGTCAAAATCCGTTGCCTTACCACTTGGCTACACCCCATAAAACCATGTATATTATATACAGAAGTATATAAAAAGAGGAAAAATTAGAAAGAAATTGGGCAAGGAGGGATTCGAACCCCCGACACCGTAGTTCGTAGCCACGTGCTCTAGCCCCTGAGCTACACGCCCTGTACAATTTGATTATACATTAGTGATATAATTTTCTACAAACGACCCTTGCGATGAAAAAAATGACAAAAAAATTTTCTTTATTTGAAGAATTAGAATCTAATCTAAAAATAATCAATGATATTGATGATGCCGTAAAAATTACTTTAGGTCCTACAGGAAAAACTGGAATTATTGCGAATAAAAAAGGAGATCTAAGTTTTATTACAAGTGGATCATCTTTAGTAAAATCGTTAGAATTTGAATCTAGTAGTGGCAATGTTTTATTAAAACTTTTTGAACAAGCAGCTATTAAAGCATCTAGTGTTTCTGGCGATGGTTCAACAACAACGATTCTTTTAGCTTGTCAACTAATTAAAACCTCGTTAAAGTTTTTAGTAAATGGATATAATGGAATCTTATTAAGCAATGGATTAAAAAAATTAGCCTATTTTTTAATTGATAAATCATTAGAATTTTCTTATCCAATTGATAAACAAAACTATTTAGTTGGCGTTCTAAAAACAGCTTTGGGAAAAAAAATCAATGTTGAACTATTTAATCTTTTAAAAGATTGTGTTTCGAAAATTGGACGAGACGGATTAATTCTAATTGAGGAAAACATTACTTCTGCAAATGAAGTGGAATTAATTAAAGGAGTCGAATTAGATCGAGGTTTTGCATCCTCTTACTTTGTAAATGATGTAAAAAATTTTGAAGTTAATTATGATAATCCTTACGTTCTAATTGCTAATTCCCCAATTAATTCAATTAATCAAATTCGAGACGTTATTGAATTTATTAAATCGAATAATAAACCCTTAGTGATTGTTACGGAAGACATTAACAAAGATATCGTTTCAACGTTAGTTTTAAATAATCTTCAAAAGAAATTAAAAGTGGTTGTCGTGAAATATAAAACAATTAGTTTTATTAAGAATGGTCTTTTAGAAGATTTAGCGACTCTAACGTATTCAAATTATTTTGTTTCGAATTTAAAAAATAATGAAACGATTTTTAAAGTAGAAGATTTAGGACAAGCTGAAAAAGTTATTATAAAAAAAGATAAAACTACTTTTATTATCTCGAAATTTATAAAATTAATTGCAAAACGTCGAATTAACGAATTAAATCGAGAATTATTAAATTGTGAAACAGAATACGAAAAAACTATTTTTAAAACTCGAATTGCTCGATTATCGGGTAATATTGCTAAAATTAAAATTGGACTGTCTAATCAATATCAAATTGAAGAAGAACGTCAAAAAGTTGAAAAAGCTGTTAATACCATTAAATCTTCTTTAGAAGAAGGGGTATTACCAGGAGGGGGAGTATTTTATTTACATTTGCGAGAATGTCTCTTAAATTGGGCAAATCTTAATTTAATCGGTGATGAGTTTTTCGCAAGTCAAATTGTGAGTACGTCTCTTGTTCGTCCATTTGAAGAATTAATGAATAATACGAACCATTCGGTTTATCTAATTCAAGAAGAAATTAAAAAAGCCGGTTATCCAAATGGATATAATGTAATTGATAAAAAATTCGTAAATACATTAGAATCTGGTTTATTAGATTCCTCAAAATCGGTTCGTTCTGCTTTATGGAATTCAATTACAATTGTTTCAACATTAATTACAAGTGATTAATAAAAAACAAAGTAAGTATAGTTAAAATAACTTTACTTACTTTATGCAGTTTCTAACATTTTTAAAAGTAAATGACGTACTGTATCCGTAGGATAAGCTCCGCAATTGATATATTTGTGAATTTTTTCTTTATCAAAATTCATTACTTTTCGAATTGGATCATAGTAACCTAATTCTTCAATCGCTTTCCCATTTCTTCTGGATAAGTTTTCCATTAATACAATTCTATAAAAGGGGTTGTTTTTGCGACCTGTTCTTTTTAATCTGATTTTTAACATAATTTTATATAAGATAGACAGCTACAATTATAAATTAATATTTATGAATTTACTAGTCCCCATTTTCTGCTTACAATTTTATGATTTTTCCAGATCTTCAAGATAGATGATTAACAGATTTGTTAATTTTACACAGAAATAGGTAAACGCATTTAAAACTTCTAAGGCAACAATCCCTGAAATTTCAACAGAAGATTTTTCCAATTTGATACTGGGAAGAATTCTTGACCAAAATTTAAAATAAGGTGCAGTCAATACTTGAAAAAATGAAAAAGGCCAAACATATGGATTAATCATAGGGAGCCATTCAAATGTCATTTTCGAAAAGCAAAGAACTTTATAAAATTTTATTAAAATGTAAAAATAAGAAACTGTATTGAGTAAAAAAACGGATAAGTTTTTAGCAAAATAACTTATAAACTCCTTCGAATATAAGGATGTTAATGGATCATTTAGTTGATTAAAAAGTTCGAGATTTGCCATTTTGAGAATTTTTTACCTTTAAGAATATACTATTAATTTTAATAAATTAATAGTATATTTTACCACCACCCCATTTTTCTGCAACAATTTTTGGTTGAAGTAAAACGTGACCTGCAATTGCAACTAAATCATCTTCTGTTAAAGTACGCATTTTAGGGAAAATATCTGCACTCTTAATGCTTGGATGAATTTCTGCAATTGATTCTAATCCATCAAATGTTGTTGGATTTTTTAGATAGTCTACTAATCCTTCAACAGTATTACGTGTTGGTGTAGCTAAACTTAATGCTTCTGTATCTAAACCAACGTTAGGGTTTGTTTTTGTAATACCACCTGTGTGACATACACTACATGTAGCAATAAATAAACGTTTCCCACGTTTTACTTGTTCAGGTGTTAAAGTAATCGTTTTGCTTCCGTTTAATGGAATTGTACGAACTGCATCATCTAATTCCACTGCTCCAGAGTTTGAAGCACTTGTTAAAACTAAACCTACAGCACAAAAAATACTACCGAAAAGTTTTTTCGTTAAGTTTTTCATAGTTAAAATTTCTAAAAAGTTTATTAAGTATGTACCACAACCCTATATTATAAGTGAATTTTTATTAAAAATTAAAAATACTACAAAAATTGAAATTTAGCTTTTTTGACTTCGATTAATTTTCTTTTTCAAATTCTTTATAATTACTTTTAAAGAATAAAAAAAATTTTATGGATGAAATAAAAAAACAAACTAATTTTGAAATAAATCAAGTTATTAGTCAACCTTATAAATATGGATTTAAAACAGAAATAGAAAGAGAAATATTTCCTGTTGGCATTAACGAGAATATTATTCGATTAATTTCGGAAAAGAAAAAAGAACCACAATTTTTATTGGAATATCGATTAAAAGCCTATAAAAAATGGATTCAAATGAAAACGCCTGAGTGGGCAAATTTAGATATTAATTCGATTAATTATCAAGATATTACCTATTATTCGGTTCCAAAAAAAAAAGAAAAATTAAATTCTTTAAGTGAAGTCGATCCTGAAATTTTAAAAACATTTGAAAAATTAGGAATTTCCTTGGATGAACAAAAAAAATTATCAAACGTGGCGATTGATGCAGTTTTTGATAGTGTTTCGATTGCGACAACATTTAAAGAAAAATTAGGGAAAAGTGGAGTTATTTTTTGTTCTATTTCAGAAGCAGTTGAAGAATACCCAGAACTGGTTAAAAAATTTTTAGGAAGTGTAGTTTCCGCTGGGGACAATTTTTTTGCTTCTTTAAATTCTGCCGTTTTTAGTGATGGTTCATTTTGTTATGTTCCAAAGAATGTTATTTGTCCATTAGAACTATCTACTTATTTTCGAATAAATGATAAAGATGCGGGTCAATTTGAACGTACGTTAATTATTGCAGAAAAAAATAGTACCGTAAATTATTTAGAGGGCTGTACCGCACCACAATACAGTCAAAACCAATTACATGCAGCGATCGTTGAATTAATTGCTTTTGAAAATGCAAAAATTAAATATTCAACGGTTCAAAATTGGTACAGTGGAGACGAAAAAGGGATCGGAGGGATTTATAACTTTGTTACGAAACGTGGACTCTGCATTGGACAAAACTCTAATATTTCATGGACTCAAGTGGAAACTGGGTCTTCTATTACTTGGAAATATCCAAGTTGTATTTTGCTTGGAAATGGATCTTCTGGAGAGTTTTATTCAGTTGCTTTAACTAATTATTATCAGCAAGCCGATACTGGAACAAAAATGATTCATTTAGGAAAACAAACTAAAAGTAAAATTATTTCAAAAGGAATTTCTTGTGGTTCTTCAAAAAACGCTTATCGTGGATTAGTGAAAATAGGTTCAAATGCTGCATATTCAAGAAATTTTTCTCAATGTGATTCATTTTTATTAGGTTCTTCTTCAACTGCTTCTACTTATCCTTATTTAGATATTTGGCATTCCACTGCTATTGTCGAACATGAGGCAACAGTTTCAAAAATAAGTGAAGAACAGTTATTTTATTTATTACAGCGAGGTATTAATACGGAACAAGCAATTAGTTTAATGATTAGTGGATTTTGTAAAGATGTTTTTACCATGTTACCAATGGAATTCGCGAGTGAAGCCGATAAATTATTAGCATTAAAACTGGAAGGAACAGTAGGATAAAATGAATAATATATTATTAAGTGTCGATAAATTAAATGCAAAAATTCAAAATACAGAAATTTTAAAAAATTTTAGTTTAGAAATTGGAGAAAATGAAATTCATGTAATTATGGGACCAAATGGTTCCGGAAAAAGTACTTTTTCCAAAATTTTAGCAGGCCATCCTTCTTACGAAATTATTTCGGGACAAATCAGTTTTGATAACAAAGACTTATTTGATCTTTCACCAGAAAATCGTTCTCATGCCGGTATTTTTTTAGCATTTCAATATCCTGTAGAAATTGCGGGTGTAACTAATTTTGATTTTTTACGAATTGCTTATAATGAAAAACAAAAATATGAGAAAAAAGAAGAATTAGATCCTCTTGAATTTATGGAAATAACACAAGGATTTTTAAAAAAATTAAAAATGAAACCAGAATTTTTAAACAGAAATTTAAATGAGGGCTTTTCAGGGGGAGAAAAAAAAAGAAATGAAATTTTACAAATGTTACTTTTAAATCCTAAGCTGGTTATTTTAGATGAAATTGATTCTGGATTAGATATTGATGCTTTAAAAATTATTTGTGAAGGAATTGTAAAAAATCTATCAACAAAAGCTTCTTTAGTTGTAATTACTCATTATCCTCGTATTTTAACCTATTTAAAACCAACACATATTCATATTATGATGGATGGAAAAATTATTAAAACTGGTAATCAAGAATTAATTGATATCTTGGAAACGAAAGGATACGAAGCTTTTAATCAATAAATGAAAAACTCCCTTTGCAGAAAATTAAAGCTCTGCAAAGGGGTTTTTTTATTGCCTAAAATTACATTTCAGATTGTACTTTAGCAATTGCTTGTTTTAATAATTCTTCAGAATCTGGAGCAAGTTTTTTCGATTCTTTAACTAATTGAATAAAACGAGTATCTTTCACAGTTAAATATTCTTGTAATGCAACTCCAAACGGATTTACTTTAGCAACGTCTAAACTGTCTAAATAACCATTTGTACCAGCATAAATTAAAGCTACTTGTTCTTCAACAGATTTCGGAGTATTAACCGGTTGTTTTAATAATTCTCTTAATCTTTGACCACGAGCTAATTGAGCTAATGTTGCTTTATCTAAATCTGATGCAAATTGAGAAAACGCTTCAAGTTCAGCAAATTGAGCTAATTCAAGTTTTAATTTCCCAGCTACTTGTTTCATTGCTTTAATTTGTGCTGCTGATCCTACACGAGATACAGAAATCCCTACATCAATTGCAGGTTTAATACCTGAGTTAAATAAATCTTTTGATAAGAAAACTTGACCATCCGTAATTGAAATTACGTTTGTAGGAATATAAGCAGATACATCCCCAGCTTCTGTTTCAATGATTGGTAAAGCTGTCATGCTTCCACCACCTAATTTATCGCTTAATTTTGCTGCACGTTCTAATAAACGAGAATGTAAATAGAATACATCTCCAGGGAATGCTTCACGACCAGGAGGACGACGTAATAATAATGACATTTGACGATAAGCTTGAGCTTGTTTTGTTAAGTCATCATAAATTACTAATGTTGCTTTTCCTTTGTACATAAAGTATTCTGCAATACTTGCACCTGTATATGGAGCTAAATATTGTAATGTTGCTGGATCACTAGCATTTGCGGCAACAATAACTGTGTACGGTAAAGCACCTTTTTCTTCTAATGTAGTAACGGCTTGTGCAACTGTTGAAGCTTTTTGTCCAATAGCGATATAAACACAAACTACACCTTCTGATTTTTGGTTAATGATTGTATCTAAAGCAATTGATGTTTTTCCAGTTTGACGGTCACCAATGATTAATTCACGTTGTCCACGTCCAATAGGAATCATCGCGTCAATTGAAACAATTCCTGTTTGTAAAGGTTCACAAACTGATTGACGAGCAATAATACCAGGTGCTGGAGATTCAATTAATCTTGTTTCACTAGAAACAACTGATCCTTTTCCATCAATTGGAGTTACTAAAGCATCTACAACACGACCTAATAAATCGTCTCCAACTGGAATTTGAGCAATTTTTCCAGTAGCTTTTACACTGCTACCTTGTTTAATGTTACGTCCTGTACCCATTAAAACTGCACCTACGTTACTTGTTTCTAAATTTAAAGCAATTCCAATTGTTTGATCTTCAAATTCTAAAAGTTCACCTGATGC
>Ga0007760_10166963_pt1 | contig 12598 bp, 8 predicted proteins | sample LauGreFBDMM110SN_FD_61637 | JGI IMG/M metagenome (GOLD analysis project Ga0007760, IMG submission 61637) | Metatranscriptome of freshwater lake microbial communities from Lake Michigan, USA - Fa13.BD.MM110.SN (Metagenome Metatranscriptome) | ecosystem: Environmental > Aquatic > Freshwater > Lake... | reverse complement strand
GAAAAGATAAATTAATTTTACTATATAAAATTTAGGAGATTCCAGTGGCAAACACAAAATCAGCTTGTAAAAGGATAGAAATTGCTGAAAGAAATAGGTTACGTAACAAAGCTTATAAGTCGACTGTTAAAACACTTGTAAAAAAAACACTTATTTCCATTAGTACGTTAAATAATGAAAATTTAGCGACAGTCCAAAAATTAGTGTCTTTAAGCTATAGCAAAATAGATAAAGCTGTGCAAAAAGGAGTGTTACATTCCAATACTGGTAATTCCAAAAAATCATCTTTGGCTAAAGCGATCAAAAAATACAAACTTGCATTACAGGCATAGTCACAATAAACTTTTACTTTAAAATAACAAATCTAGCTAGTCAGTGCTACCATCACTGACTTTCATTATGTTTCAATTACATTCTAGCTAACTGAAATGGATAATGTTTTATATTTTTCATCAAAACAGATATAACTTTTTACAGTGTTTGTAACTTATTCCCAGTACTTAAAAACATATTATTAGGAGTTAAGACTTTTATGGCTAGCACTAAACTTTCTACTTTTATCTTGCCTGATTTAGTAGAAATTCAACGTGCAAGTTTCTGCTGGTTTTTAGAAGAAGGACTTGCTGAAGAGATAAAAAGTTTTTCGCCCATTACAGACTACACAGGAAATTTGGAATTGCACTTTTTCGGAGACCAATTTAAGTTGAAGTGTCCAAAGTATAGTGTTAATGAATCAAAGCGACGTGATTCTACATATTCAGTCCAGGTGTATGTTCCTGCACGTCTAATCAATAAAGATACTGGAGTAATCAAAGAACAGGAAGTTTTTGTCGGTGATCTTCCATTAATGACAGATAGAGGTACGTTCATTATTAATGGAGCTGAAAGAGTTATCGTCAATCAAATTGTTAGAAGTCCTGGTATTTATTACAAATCTGAGACAGATAAACAGGGACGAAGAACGTACAGTGGAAGCCTAATTTCCAATAGAGGTGCTTGGGTCAAATTTGAAACTGATAGAAACGATTTGGTCTGGGTTAGAGTTGATAAGACGCGGAAGATACCTGCGCATGTTTTTCTTAAGGCAATGGGGCTTAGTGATAGCGATATTTACAATGGTCTGCGCCATCCAGAGTATCTAAAAAAAACATTTCGCGTGGAAGGAAATTACACTACTGAAGAAGCTCTAATACAAATGTACACAAAGCTTAGGCCTGGTGAACCGTCTACAGTAAATGGAGGACAACAAATACTATATTCAAGGTTTTTTGACCCGAAAAGGTATGATCTTGGTAAAGTAGGAAGATACAAATTGAATAAAAAATTAGGCTTAACTATACCAGAAAATATCAGAGTATTAACTCCTCAAGATACACTTGCATCCATAGATTATTTAATAAATTTGAAATTTGATATTGGAGAAATAGACGATATCGACCATTTAGGTAATCGTAGAGTTCGGTCTGTGGGTGAATTATTACAAAATCAAGTTCGAATTGGTTTAAATAGACTAGAAAGAATTATACGCGAAAGGATGACTATTTGTGAACTACATTCTTTGACTCCAAATACACTAGTAAATCCAAAACCGATTATAGCTTCAATAAGAGAATTTTTTGGCTCTAGCCAACTTTCCCAATTTATGGATCAAACTAATCCACTAGCTGAGTTAACTCATAAACGTAGAGTTAGTGCTCTAGGGCCTGGCGGATTAAGCAGAGACCGAGCGGGGTTTGCCGTTAGAGATATTCATCCAAGCCATTATGGTAGAATTTGTCCTATTGAGACGCCTGAAGGTCCAAATGCTGGTTTAATCGGCGTTCTAGCTACCCATGCACGTATAAACTCCTATGGATTCATAGAAACACCTTTTTATAAAGTTAGTGAGGGCAAAACACTATTTGAATTAGAAGCTACGTATTTAACAGCAGATCAAGAAGATGACTTTCGAATTGCTCCAGGAGATATAGCAATTGATTCTGAAGGCTATTTGCAAAAGGATATTATACCGATTCGATATAGACAAGAATTTACTACAACTTCCAGTAACCAAGTTGAATACCGTGCGGTATCACCCATTCAGGTAATTTCTATAGCAACTTCACTGATACCATTTTTAGAACATGACGACGCTAACAGAGCATTGATGGGTTCCAATATGCAACGACAGGCTGTACCATTACTTTACCCTGAGAGTCCTCTTATAGGAACAGGATTAGAAGCTCAAGCTGCAAGAGACTCCGGAATGGTTACAGTGAGTCTATATAACGGTAAAGTAACATATGTATCTGCGGATAAAATTTGTATCACAGACTCGGAAGGTATAGAAATTTTTTATTATTTACAAAAATATCAAAGATCTAATCAGGACACTTGTATAAATCAAAGACCTTTAGTCTGGTTAGGCGAAGAAGTTACTTCTGGACAAGTGATTGCAGATGGAGCTGCTACTGAAGGCGGTGAATTAGCATTAGGTCAGAATATCTTAGTAGCTTATCTTCCATGGGAGGGTTACAACTATGAAGATGCATTTTTGATTAGTGAGAGATTAGTATACAACGATGTTTACACATCTGTACATATAGAGAAATATGAAATAGAAGCAAGACAAACCAAATTGGGATCTGAAGAAATCACTCGTGAAATTCCAAATGTTAGTGAATATTCTTTGAGAAAATTGGATGATAATGGAATAATTTTAATAGGTTCCTGGGTGGAGTCTGGGGATATATTAATTGGCAAAGTTACTCCAAAAGGAGAATCTGACCAACCACCAGAAGGTAAATTACTGAGAGCAATTTTTGGTGAGAAAACCAGAGATGTAAGAGACAGCTCCTTACGGGTACCTAATGGAGGGAGAGGGCGAATTTTAGATGTCCGCATTTTTACTAGGGAGAAGGGTGATGAACTTCCCACAGGTGCAAACATCGTAATTCGTGTGTACGTTGCACAGAGTAGAAAGATTCAAGTAGGCGATAAAATGGCGGGTAGGCATGGAAATAAAGGGATTATATCTAAGATATTGCCAAGACAGGATATGCCATATTTACCAGATGGAACACCTGTTGACATTGTTCTAAACCCACTAGGTGTTCCATCTAGGATGAACGTAGGACAAATATTTGAATGTTTACTAGGATTAGCTGCAGAGAAGTTAAACAAAAGATTTAAAATTATACCTTTTGACGAAATGTATGGTGCTGAAGCATCTCGAGTTTTAGTGAATGATAAATTAATGAAAGCAAAATTATTTAATTCCAAGGATTGGCTATTTAACTTGGATCATCCTGGAAAAATGAATATTTTTGATGGAAGAACAGGTGAAAAATTTGATAATCCGGTCACCGTGGGTATCTCTTACATGCTTAAATTAGTTCATCTGGTGGACGATAAAATTCACGCTCGGTCAACTGGACCATATTCTTTAGTTACTCAACAACCTTTGGGAGGCAAAGCTCAACATGGAGGTCAGAGGTTAGGTGAAATGGAAGTTTGGGCTTTGGAAGCTTTTGGGGCCTCTTACACTTTGCAAGAGTTATTAACTGTAAAATCAGATGATATGCAAGGCAGAAACGAAACATTAAACGCCATCGTTAAGGGAAAACCCATTCCTCGACCTGGAACCCCTGAATCATTTAAAGTACTTATGAGAGAATTACAATCTTTAGGATTGGATATTGGAGCTTATAAGATTGAAAATTTACCTGATGGTCAAACTCGAGGTATAGAGGTAGATTTAATGTCTAATTCAAACACACGACGCACTGTTTCTAAAACAATGTATGAATCTATTCTGCGTGAAAACTTAGAGAGTTCATTCTTATAAAAAAATAATAATTAAGTATAATCATCACATTTTACTATGGCAAAGTTGGAACAATATTTTGACTATGTTAAAATCAATCTCGCCTCCCCTGAAAGAATAAAAAAGTGGGGTGAACGCTTGCTACCTAATGGGGAAATTGTTGGAGAGGTAACAAAACCTGAAACAATTAACTATCGAACCCTAAAACCAGAAATGGACGGCCTATTTTGCGAAAGAATTTTTGGTCCAGTAAAGGATTGGGAATGTCATTGTGGAAAATATAAAAGAGTTAGGTATAAAGGAATTATATGTGAACGTTGTGGGGTTGAAGTTGCAGAATCTAAAGTTAGAAGGCATAGGATGGGATACGTTGAATTAGCAGCACCAGTCACACATGTTTGGTATTTAAAAGGATCCCCGAGTTATATATCTCTTTTATTAGATATACCTTTGAAAGATGTCGAACAAATTGTTTACTTTAATTCTTATGTTGTTACTAGGCCAGGTAACTGTCATACAGTTAGTTACAAAAAATTACTTAGTGAAGATGAGTGGATAGAAATTGAGGATCAATTGTACCAAGAAGACTCTGATTTGTATGGTGTAGAAGTGGGGATCGGAGCAGAAGCGATACAAAGATTATTAAAGGATATTGATTTAGAAGTTGAGGCTGAAAGTTTACGTGAAGAAGTCTTGTCTACAAAAGGTAATAAAAAAGACAAAGCAATAAAAAGACTTCGAGTTTTGGATAATTTTATTGCTACTAGATCTGACCCATCGTGGATGGTTTTGACAGTGTTACCTGTGATACCTCCTGACCTAAGACCAATGGTTCAACTCGATGGGGGTAGATTTGCAACTTCAGATTTAAATGATCTGTACCGAAGAGTTATTAACCGAAACAATAGACTAAGAAGATTACAAGAAATTCTAGCACCAGAGATTATCATTCGTAATGAAAAGAGAATGCTTCAAGAATCAGTAGATGCATTGATTGATAATGGAAGAAGAGGTCGAATCGTAGTAGGTGCCAATAATAGACCTCTTAAATCTTTATCTGACATTATTGAAGGAAAACAGGGAAGATTTAGACAAAATTTACTAGGCAAAAGAGTCGACTATTCAGGTAGGTCTGTAATTGTGGTCGGTCCACAATTGCAATTAAATCAATGCGGATTACCAAGGGAGATGGCTCTAGAATTATTTCAACCATTTGTTATTCATCGTTTAATACAGCAAGGACTAGCTAATAATATTAAAGCAGCCAAAAAAATGCTTCAAAAAAATGACACCTTGGTATGGAATGTTTTAGAGGAAGTTATACAAGGACACCCAGTACTGCTAAATAGAGCACCAACTCTGCATAGATTAGGTATACAAGCATTTGAGCCACTTTTGGTTGAAGGAAGGGCCATTAAATTACACCCTTTAGTATGTCCAGCATTTAATGCTGACTTTGATGGAGACCAAATGGCAGTCCATATCCCGCTTTCATTAGAAGCACAAGCTGAGGCTAGATTATTAATGCTTGCACCTTATAATTTTTTATCCCCTGCAACGGGTGAACCGATCATTATGCCAAGCCAAGATATGGTATTGGGATGTTATTATCTTACAGCACACAATCCTTCTCAACAAACTACTTTTCCACATTACTTTTCTAATTTAGAGGATTGCCTAATGGCATATGATCAGAAAATGATACCATTGCATGCGTACGTATGGGTTCGTTTTAATGACATTGTAGACGACGACTGTGAACTTATAGAAACAATTGCCTTTGATGGGAATTCCAAAATAGAGATATTTTCAAATAGAATCATTCGACGAGATTTTGAAGATAATATAATGGTTCAGTATGTCCTAACCACTCCAGGAAGAATATTTTTGAATAAAACCTTGCAAGATTCTTTAACATTCTCTAACTAAAAGTACACTAATTTTCATAAATAAAAAGATGAAAGAAAAATATTTGTTTCTTCCTCCTAAGCCAAAATTTACTAATAAAATTATTGATAAGAAAGAACTCAAACGACTGATGGCTTGGGCATTTAGTAATTATGGTACAGGAAGAGCGTCTTACATGGCTGATAGATTGAAAGAACTTGGATTTCATTACGCTACAAAGGCAGGTATTTCCCTAAGCGTTGAAGATTTACGTGTCCCTCCAACCAAAAGAGACCTTCTTTATAAAACAAATGAAGAAATTAAATTTACGGAACAGAGATATGGACGGGGTGAAATCACTGCAGTAGAAAGGTTTCAAAAAGTAATTGATACATGGAATAACTCTAGTGAATCTTTAAAAGATGAAGTCATTAAATATTTTAAAGAAACAGATCCGCTTAATCCAGTATATATAATGGCATTTTCCGGAGCTAGAGGAAATATTTCTCAAGTAAAACAACTTGTAGGGATGAGAGGTTTGATGTCAGACCCACATGGACAAATCATCGACCTTCCTATAAAAAGTAATTTCAGAGAAGGCTTAACCGTTACAGAGTATGTCATATCTTGTTATGGAGCAAGAAAAGGTTTAGTCGATACAGCATTGAGAACAGCTGACTCTGGCTATTTAACCCGACGCCTTGTTGATGTTGCTCAAGATATTATTATACGAGAGGTAGATTGCGGAACTACTCGAGGAATAGTGCTTAAAGATATGGTTGATAAAAACAAAGTTTTAATAAATTTAGAAAATCGTCTTCTTGGTCGTGTTATATTTGAAACCTTATACGCTCCGGACAGTGCAGAAATACTTGCTCATATCAATCAAGACTTAGATGCAATAAGCTCTAAACAAATTGTAACCTCTGGTATACGATCCGTCTCTGTAAGATCACCTTTAACTTGTGAATCATCAAGATCTGTTTGTCAATTTTGTTATGGCTGGAGTCTTGCTCATGGGTCTTTGGTAGATTTAGGTGAAGCTGTTGGAATTATAGCTGCCCAATCTATAGGTGAGCCAGGTACTCAATTAACTATGAGAACATTTCATACAGGGGGTGTTTTTACAGGGGAATTGGCCGAACAGATTCGTGCTCCATTCAATGGAGTCTTGAGGTTTCCACAAATCATACGAGCTAAATCTACCCGTACGAGACACGGAGAAGAAGCTTTGATTTTAGAAGAGAGCGTCAAAATAGACTTGTATAGTCAAGACGCTAAAAAATCTAAAATGGAATTAAAACAAGGAACAATTTTATTTATAAGTGACAATGAAGAATTCCAACACACACAAGTGATTGGGGAGATCAGTGCAAGAGGAAATCTTATAACAGAAAAAGTTACTAAAGACTTGTCAACTACAATTTCGGGAGAAGTATATTTTTCAGATCTTTTAATCGAAGAAAAAATAGACAGACAAGGGAATATTACTTTAACGACATCGCAGGGAGGATTAATCTGGATCTTAGCTGGGGATGTCTATACTATACCACTAAACGCAGAAATTGTAGTTGCACCATCTGATCTTGTAAAAAAAAGTGACGTCTTAGCTACTACAGAAATAATCAGTGATTATGGAGGTATAGTAAGATTGACACCTAATTTGCCAGATGAAATACAAATTATAACAGCTTCAACTTCTGTAGAGAACTCTCACATAGGCGTGGAAAAAAACTGTTCAAATCCGGAAACTCCCTACTTTTTAGAGCTTGAAGATGGGAAAAAGTTTCTAATGCACTGCTCTCCAGGGAATAAGATTACTAACTCACAAATAATTGCAGAATTAATAGACGATTCTTACTGCACATCTACAGGTGGTTTTATCTATTATTCTAACACAGAAAGTTACAAGATAACAAAACACAAACGAGGGTATGAAGTTGTCGAAGATCTAAGTATGTACTGGGTTCCCGAAGAAACCCATGAGATAAACAAAGACATTTCCTTACTAATGGTTAACAATGGTGACACTATAGAAGAAGGTCATGAACTCATTAAAGACCTTTATAGTCTACACTCTGGTTACGTATCAATTAATGAAGATAATGGAATAGTAAAAGAAATAATAATAAAACCAGGCTATTTGCATCCAATACTGGATACAGACATATCCGAGTTTGAACCCAAAATTTTTGAACCAAATCAAAATATCTATAAAAATTTTAGCACCCAATCAACATCGTTTGTGGAATTGGTAGAAACTTATGATGGTAAATTCTTTCTAATTAGACCAGTAACCAAATATAGTGTTACACAAAATTATCCATACTTAAAGCAGACATTAACAAATGATACACGCACTGTAGTTCAAATAGATGTAGTACAGCGAGTTCTTATTAAAGATGGAGAAAAAATTAAATCTTCTGGACCTGTCAATCTTTTGAAAACGTTTTTAGTCTTAAATATCCTGTCAGATTTACCTCATCTATCAGCAGACGTTGAATTTGTACCATTGGATAGTGGAGAGCGTTGCCAATTAAAATTGATTGTATCCGAGAGTTTATCGATTCGAAAAGATACTTTCGGTGAGGTAAATAGAGACTTCACAATAAGCGAACTTACAGTGTTAAATGGAGACAGAATCATTGCAGGGACAATTGTAGCCCAAACTAAACTTCTTTGTAGATCAGAAGGAGAAGTCAAAACTGTCTATATAAACAATAAATCCACTCGAAATATTTTGATATTAACTGAGACGAATAAAAAAATTATTTCCATTCCTGGAAAAACATCTCAAGTCTCAAAAGGAGACCTGGTCCGCTATGGGGATCAGATTGCTGAAGGCATAATTGCTTCTGATTCAGGTCAGATTATTGAACTTAATGATACAGAGATTATAATCCGATCCGGTAGACCCTACTTGGTATCTTCTGGGGCAATTTTACAGGTAAATCACTTAGACTTGATCCAAATGGGGGATATTTTAGCTATTTTAGTATTTGAGAGATCAAAGACAGGAGACATTGTACAAGGATTGCCTAGAATTGAAGAAATTCTAGAAGCCAGAAAACCTAAAGAACCTTGCCGATTGGCTCAAAGACCGGGTAGACTCAAACTATATTTAAATTCAGATGACACAAATGTAGTCAAAATTACGGAAACTAACGGAGACATAAGCGAATACACTTTGCAATCATCACAAAAATTTATTGTGTCCAACGGAGATTGTTTAGCTCTTGCAGAGCCTCTCACGGATGGGGCTCCTAATCCACATGAAATGTTAGGAATATATTTCAACTTTTACAAGAATATTTTGAGCTTATACGAAGCTGCTAAGTTAAGTCTACAAAAAGTTCAAATTTACTTAGTTAACGAAGTTCAAAGTGTATACCAATCTCAAAATGTAGACATATCAGACAAACACATAGAAGTTATAGTAAGACAAATGACTTCTAAAGTCCGTGTCGAAGATGGTGGTGATACAACTCTTTTACCAGGCGAGTTAGTCGAATTGCAACAAATAGAAAATATTAATGAGGCGATGCTCTTGACAAAGGGACTTCCAGCCACATACTCTCCAATATTATTAGGGATAACTAAATCTTCCTTAAATACAGATAGTTTCATTTCAGCTGCAAGTTTCCAAGAAACAACAAGGGTATTGACAGAGGCGGCAATCGAAGGCAAAGCAGATTGGCTGAGAGGACTAAAAGAAAATGTAATTATAGGCCGACTTATCCCAGCTGGGACAGGGTTTAATTCCTATACTGAAAATGTAAAAACAAGCCATTTTGATAAATCCTCAATCGCCTCTACATTTGATAGTTCTTCGAATGATATTGAAAACAAAATGCAGTTTAGTTCTTTAATCATAGACGATAGTGATATGAAAAACTATCCTTTTAATAATGATGAAAGCATCATGCCAATACGTGAAGATATTATAAATTGAATGTGATACATTAAATTCTAAATGAAAATATCATCTATATTTTGTACAACCTGAATTATATATAAAAGGAGTTTTAAACTATGGCGGTTGTTACTTTAGCTGAATTATTAGAAGCTGGTGTTCATTTTGGTCATCAAGCCAGAAGATGGAATCCTAAGATGTTCCCTTATATTTATGCAGAGCGAAATGGAATACATATAATTGACCTAGTTCAGACTTCCCAACTATTAACCAATGCTTGTGAATTTGTAAGAAAGTCTTCACAAGAAGGTAAAAAATTCCTTTTTGTTGGAACTAAGAGACAAGCAGCCAGTGTCATCTGCCAAGAAGCTGAAAGATGTGGTGCACATTATGTTAATCAAAGATGGTTAGGAGGTATATTAACGAACTGGTTTACCATAAAAACTAGAGTCGAGCGATTAAAAGACCTAGAACAAAAAGAGGAAAATGGCTATTTAGACCAATTACCAAAAAAAGAGGCCGCTTCCGTTAGAAAAGAGTTAGAAAAATTACGTAAAAATCTAAACGGAATAAAAAATATGAAACGTCTACCTGATTTAGTTGTAGTCGTGGATCAAAAACGAGAGAGTACTGCGATTCAAGAATGTATCAAATTAAGAATTCCAGTTATTTCTATACTAGATACTAATTGTGACCCCGATCTAACTGATATTCCGATCCCAGCTAATGATGATGCAATTCGATCAATAAAATTAATATTGAGTAAATTAGCAGATTCAATCTACGAAGGTAATAACGGTAACTTCAAATCTGAGGAACTTCAAATTCAAGGGTCATAAAACTATTGTTGAAAATTTTTAACATTTTGGGAGGAAAAATATGGTAGCTGAAATATCTGCACAAGCTGTAAAGGAACTGCGAGATAAAACATCTGCTGGGATGATGGATTGCAAAAAAGCTCTGCAAGATTCGAATGGGGATATGGCAAAAGCTATGGAAACCTTACGACAAAAAGGATTAGCCTCTGCAAATAAAAAAACAAGTCGAATTGCAACAGAAGGTGTGATAGAGTCTTACATCCACATGGGTGGAAAATTGGGTGTAATAGTTGAAGTCAATTGCGAAACAGATTTTGTTGCTCGACGACCAGAATTCCAAGAGCTCGCAAAGAACATAGCGATGCAAATAGCTGCATCTCCATCAGTTGAATACATAAGTATCAATAATATTCCTGTAGAAGTTGTCACAAGAGAAAAAGAGAGTGAGTCCTCTAAGGAGGATTTAGCTAAGAAACCGGCAGAGATAAAAGAAAAAATAGTTGAAGGTAGAATACAAAAACGATTAAAAGAACTTACTCTATTGGACCAGTTTTTTATACGAGACTCTTCTATTACTATAGATGAATTAGTTAAACAGAATATATCAAAGCTAGGAGAAAACATTCAAGTTAGACGATTTGAGCGATTTGTTTTAGGTGAGGGTATGCAAAAGCGTCAAGAGAACTTCAGTGAAGAAGTTGAGAAAATGATAAAAAAATAAAAACCTATTAAGCTATTACTTTTATATTCTCGTAGTCATCTAATCTAAATCTATTCTATGTAGATTGAAAAGTATTATGATTATACGTCGTAGAAGTCTAAAGAATTTTTCTTCATGTTTTAAAAGATCTTTATTCTTTGACGATCTATAAACGTAGATGCTTTTCAACTTACAGTAATGTAAATTTCAAAGCTATAATTATGTATGTGGAAGATTTTCACTACTAAGTATATAGACATTTTATAAAAATTCTGCCCGATTATGTATCAAGAAAATTTTTATAGTTTTACTACCTCCTATTTATTGTCAGAAATCGAAGTTGGAACACATCTTTACTGGGAAGTTTTAGGATTAAAAGTTCACGGACAAACTATTATAATGTCCTGGTTTGTGATATTCGTATTATTGGTTTTTGCAGTGATTGGAACGCGAAATCTTAAGCAGATTCCACAAGGTATCCAAAATTTCATGGAATATGCTTATGAATTCCTTCAAGACATAGCTAAAAATCAGATCGGGGAGCACAATTATCGACCTTGGGTGCCATATGTAAGCACTGTTTTCCTATTTATATTCGTTTCTAACTGGTCCGGTGCGCTGATACCTCTTAAATTAATTCACTTACCTAGTGGCGAACTTGCAGCACCCACGAATGACATCAATACTACAGTTGCGTTAGCTTTATTAACATCTCTATCTTATTTTTATGGAGGTATAAGCAAAAAGGGATTGAATTATTTTGGTCGATATGTACAGCCCACTCCAATTCTTTTGCCAATAAACATTTTAGAAGATTTTACAAAACCTTTATCCCTAAGTTTCCGTCTTTTCGGTAACATTCTAGCGGATGAACTTGTAGTTTCAGTATTTGCCTTGCTAGTACCTATATTCATACCACTACCTGTAATGACATTAGGATTATTTGCAAGTTCTGTACAAGCCTTAATATTTTCAACATTATCCGCTGCATACATAGGTGAAGCCGTTGAAGAACACGGACACCATTAAGCTATCTAACTATAAGCATTGATTTTTCAATTGTTGTAAAATATTATTTAGCGTGAGCTAGTGCAAGAATCTAAAATATTTTAATATTACATACACACCCTATTTCACAATACACTTTATGAATCCAATCGTATCTGCTGCTTCCGTAGTTGCTTCTGGTCTTGCTGTAGGTTTAGCTGCCATTGGTCCTGGTATAGGTCAAGGTTCCGCAGCAGCTCAAGCTGTTGAAGGTATCGCACGTCAACCTGAAGCAGAAGGTAGAATCCGTGGTACTCTGTTACTATCACTAGCATTCATGGAATCTTTAACAATTTATGGTCTAGTTGTAGCTCTAGCACTTCTATTCGCTAACCCATTCACAGCTTAATACTTACAAGTAATATATTTTTTGGTAGACTTAACTACTAAATCTTACAGTAGTTAAGTTGATCTTAAGATACTTTTTT
>Ga0007760_10202768_pt1 | contig 12790 bp, 15 predicted proteins | sample LauGreFBDMM110SN_FD_61637 | JGI IMG/M metagenome (GOLD analysis project Ga0007760, IMG submission 61637) | Metatranscriptome of freshwater lake microbial communities from Lake Michigan, USA - Fa13.BD.MM110.SN (Metagenome Metatranscriptome) | ecosystem: Environmental > Aquatic > Freshwater >... | reverse complement strand
CTTATTAGATTTACGAATTTAGGAAGCTCAAATCATATTTGCAATTTCATTTGATTTATGTATAGATTTAAACATTTTTCCTTAGACTAAACCTGCGCTGCTTGAAATCTTTGAGGACTCTTTTGGTTTTTAATTTTAAGCATCACTTAATTGATCATTTTCCTAGCAAGATTCACTAAGAGACTTTAAAGATGAAAGGCATGCAATTCTTTTTCTCATGGAAATCTTATTGTTTCTTGCAGAAGCACAAGGACAGAAATCATCATCTTCTCCGAATGGTTTGTAACCTTCTGGTTTGGATCCTGGAATGAATGAAGAATTCTTGAAGTATGGCTGTAAAGCAGTTGGAATCTTTTTGACTTCAACGAAGAGCTTGTTTTTAATCTTGAAAGTTGAATCTTGATCAACTTTGAAAGCTCTTGGGAAAACTGGCTTGTTTTCTAATTCTTCTGGAACAGATTGAACTGGAACGTACTTGACATTGTCAACGACAGCAGCTTCGACATTTTACTTTTAAACTGGTACATATGGAGTATTGCTGACAATTACAACTGGTGTTGGAGTGTTTCTGTAAATTGGAATATAGTTCTTTGGAATTGAGGCTTCAGGAATGTATGAGACGTTTCCTTGATTGATTATAATTACATTTCCTTTCAGAGGGGTGTAAATCACGGCTGAGTGGTCAACATTATCGGGAGCAACTTTTGAGGTTGGAAGATAAAGAGTTCCGTTTGCATCGTGATATCTGACGGCTCTCCAAGTGATTGGCTCGAAATATTCACCATTGATCAATAATTGTGGAAGAGTTGTGTTTTTAAAGACTGGAGCGATGATATCATTGATTTATTTCACTGGAACTTTAGTTCTGAACAAAGGTAGATAAGCTTAAGGAATAACTGTTACTGGGATATAGGTAATATTTTTGATTTTAAATGTATCTACATGCTCTGAATTCTTAGCAGTTATTGGCAATAATGAATCAAGTTTGCTGGCTGGAGCTTTATACACTGGAAGATATTTTATTCCTCCAATTATAACTGGTCTGAGAGTTTGATTATTCACTGGAACATAGTTCTTTCCGTTGACGTTAATTACGTGAGTTGAATTATTTGGGATGCTCTTGACAATCACTTTATTTCTGAATACTGGTCTATATGCTTTTGGAATAACTGAAAGAGGAATGTAATATACATTTCCAACTTTTATTGCCTCAACTTTTCCGTGAACCTTCGGAACAATTATTCTGGATTTGTTAAGATTTTCAACATCTACGTGTTCTACAGGAATGTAGGTAACATCTTCTATCTTAATTGGTTTAACAGATTTATTTTTCAAAGGTATAAAGTGGGCACCACCGACACTAATAATTGGATTCTTTAAGGAAACCTTTCTCTTGGGAGATGTAAATACCTTTCTGAAAGCTTTTGGAATAACACTAGCTGGAATATATGTAATTCTACCGACTTTAATTGTTTTAATATCGCCAGATTTTGTTGGAGTGATAGATTTCAAGTGATCGATTTAGTGTTCTGGAGCAGTGTAAACTGGAATGTATTTAACACCGTCAAATATAATTGGCTTGACTGTTTAGTTTTTAATTGGTACATAGTGCTGATCGTTGATATGAATCACGTGATTGGCATTGTTTGGTATAGCAATTTTCTTGGCCTTCTTAAACAAGGGTTTATATATCTTTGGAATCACATTGAGTGGTACATATGTTATGTCACCAACATTGAAGGTATCAATTTGTCCTTATTTCTTTGGAGAGATGTGAGTTGATGATCCAATTTATTTTTGACTAGCTTTTCTAACTGGTATAAATGTAACTCCATTAATTACAATTGGCTTAATATTAGCAACTTTGACTGGAACATAATGGAGACCGTTGATTTTTATAACTGGGTTTGGAGAAGCAACATGTTTTTTTTCAGGTTTGAAATGAGTAGGCTTATTTGGCTTTACGATTTTAGGCTAAGATACTTTAGATTTAGTAATGACTTTTGCTTTGAATTCGGATCTGAATTTTTTAGGAATCACAGAGATTGGGATGTAAGTGACATTTCCTTTCACAAATGAGTCAATATGTCCTTCTTCCAAAGGCAATATTGGATCAGCTCTTCTAATTTATCTCTATGTAGCTTTTCTAACTGGAATGTAAGTCTTGCCATCGAATACAATTGGTTTTGACTTCTTAGAAATTGGAATGTAATGCTCTCCATTGATCTAAATAACAGGATGAGTAACAACTTTTACTGGAATGTAATGGACGCCATCAATAACAATAACTTTTCCATTTTTGATACTCTTATATTATTCTCCTTTGACTTTAATTGTTTTTACTTTGTCTAATATGATTTCAGTATGATTTTTTTATGATTTCTTGCCGACTGGAGTAAGTGGAATGTAGTGCTTTCCGCCGATAACAACAGGGGGTCCTGGTACGAATTTTTTACCTCCAAATGTGACTGGTTTAACGTGTTTTTTTATTGAAACCTAAGTACATGGTTCTTTATGAACTGGAATATAAGTTACATTTTTAATAACGATTGGAGATGAATTTTTTGTAGGTTTGTATTTTTAGCCTCCAATTTTAACTGTAACATTCTTTTTAGAAACCTTGGAATTAATTTTCTTAGTGTAAGGTTAAACTGGAATGTACGTTTGATTATTTACCTTAATTGGCTTGACAGACTAGTCTTTGACTGGAATATAGTTTTTACCTTTAACAGTAATGACTGGCTTGTTCTTATTTACTCTAATTTTCTTTACTGGGATTTGCTCTCCCTTTAATTTTTGTTCATTTTCAGCTTGGTTTTTCACAGGGATTAATTTTTCTTTATTGGCAATTTTCTTTTGTTTTTTTGTAACTTTCTAAGCTGGTACAGCACTTTTATTTACTGGCTTAGCTGGGATTACAACTGGTTTCGATTTTTTAGGAACCTTAACTTTTGGTTTTGATTGTTTCACTTTCTTAACAGTTGTCTTTTCGGCAATTGGTTTAATTGATGAAGCAACTTTATGTTTGAAAACAGCTCTATAAACTTTAGGGACAACATCTAGAGGGATATAAGTAACGTTTGAAAATTCAAAAGTGTTAATTTATCCTTCATTATTTGTAACAATTGGTTTGCGTAAACTCTTGTTTTTAGGAGCAGTTCTTACTGGAATGTATACTCTTCCTCCAATAATAATGCTTTGGTATTTCTAGCTGTTAATTGGTAAATAGGGCTTTCCATTGATTTAGATCACAGTCTTTGAAAGAGTGTTATTGTTTACGGCAACCTTTTAGTTTCTGAAAACTGGTGCGAAAGCTTTTGGAATAACTGATAAGGGAATATATGTTATTCCTCCGATCTTGAAAGTTTAAGTCTTGTTGCTGGTTTTTGGAGTGATTGCATGATTAATTTCCAAAGTATCTGGAGCAGAGTGAACAGGAATGTATTTTACACCTTTGATTGTAATAGGTTTAACAGTTTGATTAGTAATTGGAACGTAGTGCTCGTCATTAATTCTGATAGTGGTAGTTGGAACTACTGGCTTTTTATAAGGGAGAACTTTGAATTTGAAAAGTTATTTGTAAACTTTTGGAACAACATGAACTGGTATGTATGTTATTTCTCCATCAGTAAATGTGTTTACTTTATTAGGTGAATTGACTGAGATCACTGATTTTCCAGCAGATGATCTAGCTCTGTGAACTGGAATAAAAGTGGTTCCGTTAATCACAATTTGTCTATAAGTTCCATCGGTGATTGGTTTGTAAGTCTTTCCATTAATTTTAATTGCATGTTTTTCAGCGTTTGCTTTTGTGACAGAAACCTTTTTGTTACTGAAAATTGGAGCGTAAACTTTTGGAATAACGGAAACTGGAATATATGTGTACTCTCCTTCTTAGAATGTATGAACTGAGCCTTTAGATTTATGTTTAATTGTATTCTTTATTCCTTTAGTATTTTTAACTTACTTAACAGGTAAGTAAGTGACTCCATTTTTAACAATTGGCTTAACAGATTTGTTGTCTATTGGCTTGTATACTTGTCCATTTATCTTAATGACAACCAATGGCGCTTAATTAGCAGAAGGATTGAAGTAAGATATGTATTTTTTTGGAATGACTTTTAGTGGTACATAAGTAGTTTTTCCAACTTTAATTGTTTAAATAGTTCCATTTTAAGTTGGTTGGATAGGATTTGAAATGTCTACTTTCAATGGAGCTGTAATCACTGGAATGTAATGTTTTCCTTGGATATCAATTGGTTTATCGTTCTTGGCTGGAATGTAGAAGCTATCATTAATTAAAATGACCATTGATTCTGGGGTCTTTAACTTTTTCTGTTGAACTTTGTATTTGAAAACTGCTTTGTAAGCTTTTGGAATAACAGAAGCTGGAATGTAGTGAATTTTTCCAATTTTGAATGTGGTGACTTCTCCTTCAGAATTTGGAACAAGAACATTTTTATTGCTCACGTTTTTATCTATAGCAACAGGAATATATTCAACTCCATCAATAATTACAGTTTTATGACGTCCTTTAGTGATTGGTTTGTAGTTTAAACCATTGATTTAGATTGCTGTTGTTGAAACTGATTTTTTATTCACTTTTACTGGAGTGTTTTTAAAGATTGGCTTATAGGCTTTTGGAATCACACTTAGTGGGATATAGTCATATTTTCCTTCTTTAAATGTACTAATTTAACCATCCTTCTTAGGAGAAATAGATTTAGTTATTTCAAGACTCTATGGAGCTCTTTTCACCGCAATATATGTAATACCATCTTTAACAATTGGGACAACGTTCTTGATAGTGATTGGAATAAAGTGTTCACCATTGATTTTAATCACAGTAGTAATTGGTGCAGTTCTCTTTGTTTGCTTATTTGTTCTGAATACAGCTCTGTGAACTTTTGGAATTACTCTTAATGGGACATAGGTATGGTTACCAATTTTGAAAGTATGGATTTATCCATGTCCTTTTGGATGCACTGGTGAAGTGTTATCAATATGATCTGGAGCAACAATCACTGGAACAAATGTTTGTCCATCGATTAATACTGGCTTTGCATTTTTGGGAGAAGCAGGAATAAAATTTTCACCATTAATACTAAAAACCGTAGGCTTTTTAGGAGCTTTTTTAATTTTGCTTTAGAATACCGCTGCATAGGCCTTGGGAATGACTTTAAGTGGTATATATGTATGAGATCCGATTTCAAATGTGTGAATATGGTCGTCTTGGTTAATAACAATTTTTCTTTTGATTGTATCATTAGATTTTGAAATATGAACTGGAATATAGACTACTCCACCAATAACAACTTGCTTGTGCGATTCATTTGCAATTGGTTTGTAAAGTTTTCCATTAATAGTGATAGCAGTAGTTCTCACTGTATCACGAGTTACGGGAACAGGTTTATTCGCAAAGATTGCCTTGTAAGCTTTCGGAACAACTTTAAGTGGAATGTATGTATACTTGCCAATCTTGATAATTTTTACCTAAGCTCCATCATTTTTAGCTTTGATTGAGGATGAAACTTTGACGTGAGAAGTTGTATATTTCACTGGAACGTATACAACATCATCAATGATCACTGGGGTGACTTCTTTATTCGTAATTGGGCTGAAGTTCTTTCCATTGACTTTAATGACAATTTGATTGGCTGATGATAGTTTTTTATTTTACTTAACTTTATAAGTGAAGACTGCTCTGTATGCCTCTGGTACAACAACTAATGGAATGTAAGTCTCGATTCCAATTTTGAATGTATTGATATGTTATCCGTTTGTGTGAATTGTTAAATTTCCTTTAATTGAGTTTTTAGCTACTTATTTAACTGGAATATATTCGATTCCTTCGACAACAACTACTTTGTGTACTTTATCAGTGATAGGAACAAAATTATTGCCATTGACTGTAATAACAGTTTTGGAAACAGATTTTGTGGTAACTTTTACTGGCTTATTGAGGAACATTGGCTTGTAGACTTTTGGAATCACTGATGTTGGGATGTAGGTATATTTACCAAGTTTGAAAGTATTTACCGTTCCTTTTGATTTAGATGCAATATGTTCTCTAATTACAGCATTTTCAGAAGCTGTGTCGACCGGTAAATACGTAACTCCCTCAACTACGATTGGCTTGACAGATTTATCTGTAATTGGTACATAGAAGGCATTGTTTACTTTAATAACTCTTGTAATTGGTTTTGGAACGGCAGGTTTGAGAGGCAAGACTTTATAGGTAAAAACAGCTCTATATACTTTTGGAACAACTGATATTGGAATGTATGTATATTTACCAATTTTAATTGTTTTGATCTTTTTAACTTGATTTGGGGATATAACTTATTTGCCACCAACTTATTCTTCTTCAATGTGATGAACAGGGATGTAATGGACATTATTAATAACTACTGGTTTATGAGTTTCATTAAGGATTGGTGAGAAAGTTTTTCCGTTGATCTTAATCACATGATTGTTTGCATTTTCCTTAGTTGCAGCAACTGGTTTATTTTTGAAAATTGGAGCGTAAACTTTTGGTATAACTTACAATGGAATATAAGAGTAGTCTCCAATTTTGAGAACTTATACTTCACCTTTTTGTTTTGAAGCAATTGGATTTTTAATGTTCTTTTTATTTGTGATTTATCTAACTGGAATGTAAGTAACACCATTCTTTGTGATTGGTATAACTTTCAAGTCCTAAATGGGAACAAAGTGTGAATCATTTACTTAAAGGACAATTCTTGGAACTGGTTTCACCAAAGGTTCAATTTTATGAGTAAAAACAGCTTTGTATGCCTTCGGAACGACTGCCAAAGGAATGTAAGTTTTGTTTCCAATTTTGAAAGTGTTAATTTTACCGTCAAAGGTGGTTGAAATTGCACTTGAAAAATCTTGACATTCAGTAGCTTCTCTTACTGGGATATATTTGATTCCACCAATAACAACTGGTTTACTGGCTTCGCCTAAGTATGGAACATAGTGGCCACCGTTAATTTTGATGATTGAGTTATGAAGAGTTTGGTTGTTGACTTTCACAGGTTTATTTGCAAAAATTGGTTTATAGGCTTTTGGAATCACATCTAAAGGAATATAATGATAATTTCCAATTTTAAAAGTGTTAACTTTTCCTTATTTTTTGGGAGCTAATGGATTCTCAACATCAAGAGCTTAGTCTGGTTAATGGACTGGAATGTAAACTCTGTCATCAATAACGATTGACTTTACTTTTTTGTTTGTAATAGGATGATATTATTGACCATTTACTTTAATTACAACTGTTGGTGAGGTCTTAAGATTTGGAACAGCTCTATTCTTAAAAACGGCTCTATGTTCCTTTGGAATAACTGATACTGGAATGTAGGTAAGCTTCCCGATCTTGATTGTGTTAATCTTACTATCCTCTGAGGTGTGAATAGTTTTCTTAATGACAAAATTGTCCGGGGCAATTTAAACTGGAATGAAATGTTAACCATTAATAACTATTGGGCTGCTTGATTTATTGGTGATTGGAATAAAGTTTTATCCATTGATGGTAATACCGATTTAAGATTTAACAACTTTTACTTGTTTGACTTTGTAATTGAAAATTGGTCTGTATGATTTTGGAATATGCTCTAATGGAATGTATGTTTTGTCTCCAACTTTGAATGTATTCACTTTTTTTGCCTGATTTGGAGTAATAACATTTTTTGTTCCAATATCTTCATGTTCAATATAATGAACTGGAACGTACACTTTACCTCCAACAACAATTTGATTATGATGAGAGTCAGTGATTGGCTAGAATGTTTAACCATTAATTGAAATAACGTGGTTCTTAACAGATTAAAAAGTTACTTTAACAGGTTTATTCAGGAAAATTGGTTTGTAAACTTTTGGTAAAACTGCTAATGGAATATAGGTCTGTCCTCCAATTTTGAGAGTTTTCACTTTTCCTGATTTTGTTGGCTTGAGAGGATTTTTGACATCATGAGATTCAGGAGCTATATTCACTGGAACGTAGTATTTTCCATCAATTTTAATTGGTTCTACATTTCCTTTAGTGATTGGAGTGTAATGGACATTATTTACTTTTATAATAGTTAGGATTGGAGCAGATTTAGCTTTTGGCTAAACTTACTTAAAATTAGCACGATTCTTTTTTGGAATAATAGCCAATGGAATGTAAGTGTATTCTCCAATGATGAATGTTTAAATTTCTCCTTTTTTCTTAGGTGCAATTGCTTTTGATAAATCAAAATGATCTGGGGCAATCCTCACAGGGACAAATGTCTTTCCGTCAACAACAACAGGCTTGACAGATTTATCAGCAAGTGGAACGAAATGTTAGCCATTAATTGCAATAATTGTTGGTTATTTAGGTCCCTTTTTGGCTGGTAGAGATACTTTATAAGTAAATACAGCCTTGTAAGCTTTAGGAACTACATCTAAAGGAATGTAAGTTTTTGATCCAATATTGAAAGTGTTAACATCACCTTCTTCATGATTAGGAGTGATGACTCTTTTATCATCCACAGAATTCACATATCTGTAAACTGGAATGTAGACTTTGCCATTGACAACAACATGTTTGGATGTTGAATTTGTGATTGGTTTGTAAGTTTTTCCATTAATACTGATAACGTATTTGCTGACTGACTTTGGTGTTGCCTTCACAGGTTTATTTTTGAAAATTGGTAAGTATGTTTATGGAATTGCATGAACTGGAATGTAAGTAACGTTTCCAAATGTGAATGTGTTGATGTGTCCGTCAACTTTGGGTGAGATTGGCTTTTTAACATCAAGATAATATGGAGCTTAATGTACTGGTAAATATGTTACTCCATCAAGATGAATTGGCTTTACTGTTTTGTTGGTGATTGGAACGAAATGGTTTCCATTGATTGAAATTACAGTTGTAATTTTTTTGGTGACATTAGCTGGTTTTACTTTGTTTCTAAAGATAGCTCTATGGACTTTTGGAATAACAGAAATTGGGATGTATGTTAAAGATCCAATCTTGAATGTGTTAATAGATCCTTCATTTTCATTCACAATAGAATTGCTTGTATCAACATGTTTTGGTACTGGATGAACTGGAATATAACTGACTCCTTCAACAATAATTGGCTTAACATTATGACCTCTAATTGGAACGAAATGAGCTCCGTTTATTTTAATCACTGGTGTGGAAGATTTCTTAATTGGCGTCACTTTATAGTTGAAAACAGCTCTATAGACCTTGGGTATAACAACGAGAGGAACGTAAGTAATCTCTCCAACTTGGAATGTGTTTACTTTTTTGTTAGCAACAATGGGAGTAGTGGTATCATGAGAGGCGCTGGCAGAATGAACTGGAACGTAAGTGATTCCCCCTAATATAACTTGTTTGTGTTTTTTATCTGTAATTGGAACAAAGTGTTGTCCATTTATCTGAATGACTGTTTTGGAAACAGTGTGATTGTTAACTGGAACAATTCTGTTTCTGAAGATTGGAGCATACACATTGGGAACAACGCTCAATGGAATGTAAAGTTGATTTCCAACTTTGAAAGTATTAACATGTCCGTCGGCATCAGGAACGATTGAATGATTTGTGTTCAAATTTTTTCCTGCAAGTTTTACTGGAATGTATGAGACTCCATCAACAACAATTTTCTTTACAGTTTCTGATGTAATTGGCACAACGTGTAAATCATTAATTTTAAGAATTGGAGTAATTACTTTTGGTTTCTTAGCTGGAATCACAACTCTTTTGAAGTATGATTGATGTTTTTTTGGAATAGCACTCAAAGGAATGTAAGTTTTTCCTCCAATCTTGAAAGTGTTTAATTTTCCTTCAACTTCTGGTACAATAGTATTGTTTTCATTTAATGTGTGATTGACATGATTTACTGGAATGTATTGAACTCCTTCGATTGTAATTGGCTTTACATTAGTATTAGTGATTGGAGAATACGATTTTCCATTTATCAAAATTGCTTTGGATGGTTGTGAAGGTTTCTTGACTGTTTTGAAAATTTTTCTGTAAACTTTAGGAACTACACTCAATGGAATGTAAGTCAAGTTTCCAATCTTGAAAGTGTTAATATTTCCTTAAGATTTTGAAGTAATTGCAGATCCAATATCATGGTGAGAAGCATTGGCAAGTTTAACTGGGATATATTTTACTCCATCAATTACTAGAGGATGAACATTTTAATTATTGATTGGCACAAAATGATGATCTCCCACTTTAATAACAGGGATAGTCTTTTTGTATAATGGAAGCAAAATTTTTGGAATGTGGCTAACTGGAATATAAGTCTATCCGTTTTTAGTGATAGGAGCAACAGTGCAAGTTGGAATATTTTGATTTTTGTATGCTTTTCCTGTTGGAGCTATATTTACTGGAATGTAAGTCACGCCGTTTTCAACAATGGGTTTAACAGATGATTTGCTTGGAATGTAATTGATACCATCGAAATTAATAGCTGGGTGTGTAATTTCTTTTTTTGTTGGCTTTTTCACTGGATTGACTTTGTTCTTGAAGATTGATTAAAATACTTTTGGGACAACGTGCAAAGGAATGTAAGTGATGTTTCCAATTTTAAAAGTATTGATGGTTCCGTTCTTATTAGAAGCAATGGCACCTGATTTATTAACATAATCGGGAGCTATATGGACTGGAATGTAAGATATTCCTTCAACGACAATGGGCTTAACATTTTTGCGAGTAATTGGAATATAGTGTCCACCATTGATTTTAATCACAACTTTTGGCTGCTTTGCAACAGGCTTAACTTTTTGAATTGGCTTTGAGACTTTTGCTGAAACCTTTGTAGCTTTTTTGTTTTTGAAGACTGATTAGAAAGGTTTTGGAACTACTTCCAATGGGATGAATGTTCTATTTCCAATTTTAAAAGTGACAACTTTGCCTTCTTTCGTTGGATTTACTACATTAGTTCTGTTAAAAGACTCAGGCGCATGTTCCACTGGAATGTAGGCTCTTCCTTCGATAACAACTGGCTTAATTTTAAGACTGGTAATAGGTGCAAAGTGCTCTCCGTTAATGTTAATCACAGCTTTTGGAGGTTTGACAATTGGCTTTGAAGGTTTTTTGGTGGGTATGAAAGTATTTCTATAAACTTTTGGAATTGCTTTCAAAGGAATGTATGTTTAGTTTCCAATTTTGAATGTAGTATGCTCTTCACCATTTGAAGAAATAACATGGTGAGCATCAAGGTTAGAAGGGGCTTTTCTAACTGGAATGTAAGCTATTCCATCAACAACAATTTTTTTTGGATTCTTAACTGGAATATAGTGAGCTCCATTGATGCTTATCACGCTTGTCTTATTTTTTTTTGTGAATGCTGGTGAGAATGTCTTTGGTATAACTTCTAAAGGAATATAAGTTTTGTTTCCAATTTTGAAAGTTGTGACTTGCTCATCTGTTTTGGGATGAATTGAAGTAGAGGTGTTCAAGTGTGAAGGAGCAACGTGGACTGGGATGTAAGTTCTGCCTTCAACAATAATTGGCTTAGCATTTTTTTTCACAGGAATATAGAATTTACCATTAATATTAATGACTGGAGGAGTGACTTTTTTAACTGGCTTGAAAACTTATCTGTGAACTTTTGGAATCACATTAAGAGGAATATAAGTGATTTTTCCTACTTTAAAAGTGTCAATGTGACCAGTTTTTTTTGGATTTATTGCGGAAGATTTATTATCTGATTCAGAAGCTGCATGGACTGGAATATAGGTGATTCCTTCTAGAACAATTGGTTTCACAGTTTCGTTATGAATTGGGACGAAGTGCTCTCCATTAATTCTAATCACAGTCTTGACGGATGATTTTTTTGGAGCTGCTTTTTTGGCTGGTTTGAATACGGCTCTATGTACTTTTGGGATAACATGGAGAGGAATGTAAGTAATTTTTCCGATTTTGAAAGTTTCAATATGACCAGAAGTTTTGGGAACAATAGCAGATGCATCATGAGCAGATTCTGGAGCAGTATGAACTGGAATATAAGTAACTCCTTCGACAATGATTGGCTTAATAGTTTTATTTTTAATTGGTATGAAATGCTCTCCGTTAATTCTAATCACAGTCTTGACGGATGATTTTTTAGGAGCAACTTTCTTTGCTGGTTTGAATGCAGATCTATAAACTTTTGGTATAACTTTAATTGGAATGTAAGTGATTTTTCCAATTTTAAAAGTTTCAATATGACCTGAAGTTTTTGGAACGATAGCTGATCCTTTATGGACAGATTCAGAATCTTCATGTACTGGAATATAGGTAACTCCTTCGACAACAATAGGTTTCACAGTTTTGTTTTTAATTGGAACGTAGTGTTGTCCATTTATTCTAATGACAGTTTTGACTGATGAATTTTCAAGATCATGTTCAGATTGTATCGGCACAGGTCTTCCAATTATGTTCTTATTGGTATCTCTTTCATATCTTGGCTTGATTGGAACCAGAATATCTTTTCGATTTCCTTTCAGAATAGATTTGCAAGTACATTAGACATCATCTTCAACACCAGTGCTAAGACTTTGGTTTCTCTGAGCGTGGCATTACTGAATGCAAAATTCATATTAGGCCTGGAGAGTGTTGGTATGAACGAATTAAGAGATGTGTTTATAAATTTCATCATCAGAGAAGCAGTTGATTTTGCTTTAATCGATTGAATGCTCATCACTTAAGGATTTTTGAGGCAAGCTTGAATTTGCCTGGATTGAAGATTGATTCGAAGCGCCTTAAGTTAGATTTAGATGGCCTGTGCTTGAATCATTAGGATTTATCGTAGAATTTGTATTG
>Ga0007760_10054840_pt1 | contig 13085 bp, 16 predicted proteins | sample LauGreFBDMM110SN_FD_61637 | JGI IMG/M metagenome (GOLD analysis project Ga0007760, IMG submission 61637) | Metatranscriptome of freshwater lake microbial communities from Lake Michigan, USA - Fa13.BD.MM110.SN (Metagenome Metatranscriptome) | ecosystem: Environmental > Aquatic > Freshwater >... | reverse complement strand
CCAAATATTGTCAAAGTAAATTAAGAATTTACCTAAGTGAATCTCACGATGAAAAGCAAGCAAATTTGGTCACTAAAAAAGATTTTGAAGAGAAACAAAAGCAATAATTGGATAAACTTTCACAGATTTACTCAGGAAAAGGATTAAAGCTTTCAAAGTCATACACCTTCTAATTAGTTACCTATGATAAAAGATCTAATAAAATTGACTTATTAAAATCAATTTCTTCTTAAAATATGAGCTAAGTATTTTAAACATTCGCCCAGACAGTTTATTAGCAAATAATACTTAAATAGAAAGACAGCGCCTTTTTGTATTTAGTTAAAGAATCAGCTCCACTATATTGTTCTGAAGGCTCACTTCAAAATGATATTTGCAAAAGAATGATTGGAAACTCTATTATAAAACAATGGCTCACCTCAGAATAAAAGTTAACTGATCTTTCATTGACCCCAGATAGTCCTGATTATTCATACATCGCATTCTTAATGAATAGTCACAATAAAAATCAAGTGTAAAGAGTTAAACTAGGAAAAAATAAAGATAAGAAGCTTCTCTCTGATTACAACTCAAAGATTAAAGCAGGTAAATTTGACGTGGCTGTCCTAAGTCACTCATCTATTCCATCATAATATCAAGAAATGGTTAGCTCATAAAAAGATCTTTATAAATTCTAAGATGTTTTCGAAATGATTGCTACATATGCTCAAATCAATCTAGGTACTTACAAAAAAACTTTGACTGATGAATTTGAAGCTAATTTAGTTACAGAATTACAATTGAAAACCGAAAAAGTTATTAAAGTTCAACAATTGAAATCTATTTATTCAGGAAACAACGGAGATTTACATAAAAAAATAAAAATATTTACTCTTGCTTACGATAGAAAAACTTCAAAAATCAGCAAAATATTTGAAAATAGCTTTATTAACTTCAAAGTGGGTGTTGCTGAAGCATCAAAATAAATTGAAAACTAAATTATAAAGACAAATAAAGATTTAGCATATCTGATAACATCTGAAAACTATCCTGTTTACTGCTCTGAAAAAAATGATTTGACAAACAGATATTGCTAAAGATTAATTGGAAATGCAATCTTCAATAGTTATTTAAGACTTGACAATTTACTTAATTTGAAAACCAAAATAATTGATCAATAGCTCAATAAAGAAGATAAAAAATTCGAGTATGTTGCATACGTATGGAACATTTACAAAAACTAAATGAAAGTTAAGCAAGTTGGATTAGGAAAAAATAAACAAAAAGCAATTAAAAAATATGAAGGATTATTTGGAAAGAAATCAGAATTCACAGTTGGAGTAATTGGTCATACTCAAAAACAAAAATTCTTGTTAGCAAAGAGTTTACTCAAAGGAGATAAATTGAACAGAGATGTCTACCAGATGATTACAGTTTACTGCTAACAATTGGGATTATTCAAGAATTCTGCTTCAAATGAAAAGGAAGCTTTCCTTAAGACTAAAGACGAATTTGAACTGAAACTTAAACAGTATAATTAAACTTTCAATGGATTTTACAGAGGAAACGATGAAACTCTTAACAAAAAATACACTTTCAATGTAGTCACCTATCACAGAAGATCAAATAAAATACAGCTTTTATTTTAGCAACAATTTTAGAACATGAAAACAGCAATCACAAAAATGACAGACTAAGTACTTTAAAAAGTGATTGGAAATGAATAAGATGAAGCATATCTGTTTGGAGTTAAAGAAAGCAATTAGTTCTTTTGCTCAGAAGGAGATCTAAGAAAACCAATCTGCCAGAGAATGATAGGAAGATCAATAAGAAATGATTTTATCGTTCCATCTAAGAAATTAGTCAATCCTTTTATCATTCCTTCAAGTATTGACTACAAATATGTTGCATATCTTTAAGACTCTTAAGGAAAGATCTTGAAAAAAGATTTGGATGCTGACTGGTAGAAATCAAGTAAGCTTTTCACAAAATTAGTCAGTCCAAAATCCTAATATAAAGTCGGAGTGATAGGTCATTCAGCTTTAAATGTTTGGCTATCTCCCCATAGTAAAAGAACTGGAACTTTGAAAGATTCTGATATAGATGAATTAATTGCCTCATACTGCCAGTAAAATTTGAAAATATATGCTCAAGGTGATATTACTGAATAAGGAGCACAAGTTCTTACTAAAAGTAAAGCATATGATATTCAAAAATAACAAGCTAAAAAATTAGAAACCTTAACCAAAGGTAATCATAAAGCATTGTACAAAACATACTAATTTTTAGTTATGACTTATGACCTTAATACTAACGAAATTAAGAAACTAGCTCAAAACGGACACACAAATTTCAAAGCAGGACTTAATTAAATAATTTAGTAAATTCAAACAGCAGTTATAATTCCAATGAAAGAACTCGCATTTACTATTCAAATAAAAGAAACTGTTCCATTTTATTGCTCTGAGGGTGAATTCAAAGACCCAATCTGCCAAAGAATGATTGGATATTCTCTTTTGAAAGGATATTAAAGAGCTCCAAAATAACTTGTGGATCAGCAAATTTCATCTGACGATGAAAACTATTAGTATGTTTGTTATGTGTAAGATTCAAGAGTGAAAGGAAGCTTGCCAAGAAAGTATAATCTTTCAAATGATTTCAAGCTAGCCCAAAAATGGTACAATGAGCTATTCAATAAAAGTGAAGATGTCTCATTCACTGTCGGTATAATGGGTCATACTTAAAGATAAGAATTTTTGAATCCTAAAACAGCTCTTACTGGATCTTTAGCTTTCTAGGATGTTAATTAGATGCTTACCTCTTACATTCAAAACTCATTTAACAAGTATTTAAAAAGTGGAACTTCAAATCAAATAACTCATCTAAAAACTAAAAAGTAATGGACATAGGAAATCATTAAAGCAGACCAAAAACTGTCTCAGATATTCAAAGGATCAGGTGTTAAATTGTATAAGTCATATCAATTTTTCGCTGCTGTTTACAATAAAAAAACTCATAGAATTTAGAATATCTATGTTGGCAAACATAAAAGCATGAATCAAGCTATCAAAAAATTGAACTAAGCAGTCTATGACTTTGTCATAAGAGCAGAAAGAGCTCATGCATATCTTTATGGAGTGAAAGAAACTGTTCCATTTTACTGTTCTGAGGGAGATTTGTAAGCTCCTATTTGTCAGAGAATAATTGGTCATTCAATCAAACACAAATGGTTCAATCTTAACAAGAAACTTGTTGATACCAATATTCCAAAAGATAGTAAACATTGGAATTATATTGCCTATTTAAAAGCAAGCAAATCTTCCAAAGATGTTAAAAGAATAAGACTTTCAAAAGATTTCTAAGAATCATTGAAAAAATACAAAAGTCTGACAGAAGGAGCAAAGAGAAAATACAAGATAGGTTTACTTACTCACTCAGCCCAAAGACTATGGTTAAATCCAGTAAGCCAACAGAAAGGAGTTCATTTTGAAAAGGATGTTTATGAAATGCTTGTAACTTATTGTTAATAAAAGAAAAAACTTTACTTAAAAAGTGGAGCAGATGAAAATACAGCAAAATTGATATCAAGAAAAGCAATGGACAAAAAAATGAAAGAAAAGTTGAAGAAATTGTATAACTTTTACCAAGGATCAAACGAAAAACTTCAAAAGCAAATAACAATGGGAGTAGCAACATATGATAAATATACCCACAAAATTGAATAGCTTAAATGGTAATCATATGACAACATGAAAAAAGGATTTGAAGACAGTATCGAAGCTCTTTATAAATTCGTGTTTAAAACATACAAAAATTAAGCATTTATAATTTATATCCATGAAACCTCTCCCTTGTATTGTTCAGAAGGAAACAATATGCAAAACAAGTTCTGCCAAAGAATTATAGGACATGCTTTGAGAAAAGGATGGTTGAAACCAAACGTTAAAATGGTTGACAGCAATATATCTGAACAAGATGATGCCTACTAATATGTTGCCTATCTACAGAAAATTGGAGTCAAATCTAAAGGTAAAAAAGCAAATAAGTAGCTTGGTGAAGTTGTAAGAATGAACCTAAGCTCTGATTTTTAAGTAGCTCAAGATAAATTTATGGAGCATCTTGAAAGCGGTTTATTCAATATTGGAATAATCGGTCACACTCAAATTAATGATTATTGGAATATGCAAACAATTCAAGATGGACTTTTAAAAGAAAAAGATATTGACAGAATGCTTGCCTTATACTGCTAGTAAAAATTAAAAATCTATTAAAATAACTTAAATGATGAAAAAAAAGCAAGCCTTAAGCTTTAAAAGGATTGGAAAAAATACCTTGAAACTGAGTAAAGCAAATTGAAAAATCTGTTTGCGGGTTCTAATGATGTATTGTCATTGAAATATTTGTTCTTTGTTCTAGCCTATCATAAAAGATCTCACTAATTCTCTGTTATCTACTGGGGCAAACATGCCAGCATGAAGAATGCAATGACCAAAATGTCAGACTAAGTTATGAAAAACATCATTGAGTTGGAAGAGGACAAAGCTTATCTTTTTGGAGTAAGAGAAACATCGCCATTCTATTGTTCTGAAGGATCTTTGGATAAATAAATCTGCAAAAGAATGATTGGACATGCTATCAAAACAAATCTTATTTACACTAACAAAAAGCTTATTGATAGAAATCTTGACTCCTCAGATAATGGATACAATTATGTAGCTTATCTAAGAAACAAAAATACTAAAAAAGTTTCAAGAATTAATCTTGACAGTGATTTGAAAAAATCTTAGAAAAAATATGAAAAACTTTTCGCTCTTGATGAAGGAGATTATAGCACTGGAGTTATAGGTCATACAGGACTGAACAAGTGGTGGTCTCCTCATGTTCAACAAAATGGAATTGTGGGTCTCAATGATTTATATGAATTAATAGCTGAATATTGCCAAAAGTCTCTTCATATTTACGACAAAACAGCTCTCAATGAAAAAGACTTATCTCTTTTGACAAGAAAATAACTTGACAAGACAATTCTTAAGGAAAACAAAAAGATAAGACAAATATATAAAGGTAAAGGAGAAAAGTTGTACAAATCCTACATATTTTTTGCAATGATCTACGACAAAAAAACCAGAGAAATCAACTATTTGAGTTGGTAAGGATTCTATAGTTTGAAAAATGCCATGAGTTAAATATCAGCCCAAATCATTGAAAATGTTATAAATCAAAAAAGAGATGTTGCATTTACTCTTCAGTCAAGAGATACTGTTCCATTTTATTGCTCTGAAGGTGAATTATCGAAACCACTTTGCAGAAGGATGATTGGATATTCAATATGGAAAGGATGGCAAAGAGCTCCATAAAAAATGATTGACAGATAAATTCCAAGCATTGACGAGCCATACTAATATGCTGCATATCTCCAAAATACTGTTGGCAAAGACAAAAAAAGTAAAAAGAGTTTTACTTGGAAAGGATATATCAAAAGCACAACAAAAATTCAAGTCTCTTTTCTCAAATAAGCAATACAATGTAGGAGCAATTGGACATACAGCTCTTCCATCATGGTCTTCCCCTGTTTCTATCAAAATTGGCAAAAGATTAAATCATGATGTCTATGAAATGATTGCACAGTATGTTTAGGAAAATGTAAAGAACTTTTCAAAATCTGGAATCGATGAATAAACTGCTCTTTTGAAATTAGATTCTAATTGGCAATCCTATCTAAAAGTTCAAAGATAAAACCTTAAAAACCTTTTCAGAGGCACTGGAGAAAACCTTCACAAAGCATACGACTTCATCGGAGTTTCATACAGTAGAAGAACAAATGAAATCGAGATCATCTACAACTAAAAGTCAAAGTCAATGAAGAAAGGAGTGAGAGGATTGAACAATGCCGTCTATCACAAGATCATTTTGGCAGAAGAAGATAAAGCTTACTTATTCACCACCAAGCAAAGTGTTCCATTCTACTGCTCAGAAGGAGAACTTAATCAGAAACTATGTTAGAGAATGATTGGATATCTCATCTTTAATCTTAAAGTTAACATCAATAGAAAGATTTCTGATAAATACATTCATGAAACTTAGTAAAAGTACACTTACAATGCCTTGCTTAGAAATAAGAAAACAAAAGCTATTGAAAAAGTGGTTTTAAAAAAAGACTTTGCAAAATCTAAATTGTAATTCAATAAGCTGACATAATCAAATGGTAAATACAATGTAGGAGTTATAGGCCATTCTTCTCTCGGAAAATGGTTTGCTCCATATTCATAGTTAAAAGGATCAAAAAAACTTATGGATGTCTACGAAATCATCGCTAAATATTCTCAAGATTCTCTCAACCTCTATAGATTTTCAGGAGTAGATGAGAATAGAGCTGAGCTTATAACCGAAAAATTCATCAACGATAAAAGAAAAAGAGCTAAATAAATATTGACTTCATTGTTTGTTGGGTCAGGAGCTCAACTTAAGGATCCAGTTACACTTTCTGCTATCACATACAACAGAAACACTCACCAATTCTCAGTTCTTAACAACTAGAAATCCTACCTTAGCATGAAAGTAGGAATGGCAGAACTCACCTATATTATTTACAAAAAAGTTATTGTTCCAAATGATGATGTTTCATTCCTTATTATTTCAAAGTAAAGCATTCCACTTTACTGCTCACAAGGCTAAATGAATGACAAGATTTGCAAGAGAATGATAGGATATGCCCTTTATAATAACTATTTGAATGCCGATGTGAAAATAGTTGATACTCACACACCTCTTGATAGTGATGAAAGCAAATATGTAGCTTATTTACTTAACACCAAAGCTAAAAATGCACAAATTAAAAGACTTGAACTTACTAATGACTTGAAATAATCAATCAATTAATTCAATCAAGCTTTAAAGAAGAGTTATTAAATTGGAGTTATTTGTCATTCAGCAAAGTAAGAATGGCAAGCTGCTACCACTTAAAATCTTGGACCTTACAGATTGCTCGACGTTTATGAGCTCCTTGCTTCATATTCTCAAAACAATTTAAGAGTATACCTTCAAAATGGAGATAGAGGAATAAATGAACAATTCAGTTAACTAACTCTTAAAAAAGATTGGGAAGAGCATTTAAAATAAGAGAAAATAAGATTAGTAAGTCTCTACAGAGGAAACAGCTAAGAACAACTCTACAAACCTTTCACTTTCTCTTTGGCTATTTATCACACTAGATCACACTACATTAAGTAAATCTACCAAGGAAAACATGCCAACATGAAAGAAGCTATGCTTTTACTTGCTGATAAAGCTCTTGAACAAGTTATTTATCCAAATAAGGATTTCAAATTTTTGTTCTTTGTCAAAGAGACTGTGCCTCTTTATTGTCAATCAGGAAACTTAAGAGACTAAAAGTTCTGCAAAAGAATAATTGGTTTCGCATTGAAGAATAAATGGCTTGATCCAAATCCAAAATTAGTAGACCCAACCATTTAATAAGATGACTCTAGATACCAATATGTAGCTTATCTTTTGAACAAAGCAAACAATAGAGTTGAAAGAATTTCTCTTGATAAAGACTTTTAGAAGTCTAACTAACAGTACGAGAAACTATTCTCTGGAGATAAAAAGAAGTAAAAGTATTCAGCTGGTATAATTGGACACTCTGCAATAAATGAATATTGGAATCCAAAATCAACCAAGAATAATGCTAAAAAAACTGAAATCATAATATCAGAACTGCTAGCAAGATATTGCCAAGAAAGTCTGAATTTATATAATCAATATGCTTTGAATGAAAATGAAGCATTCTTGCAGCTAAAGAGAAACATGGATAACAACTACAGACAAATTGAAGGAAGACTGAACTAGCTCTACAGAGGAAATCAACAAGAACTTTATAAACCATACACCTTTACAACAGTTCAATACAACAAAGATTCTGATTAGATATCACTCCTTAATTCTGAATAATTCGTAAACATGAAAACAGCTGTTGAAGTATTGGTTAAATAAGTGTATTCTAACATTGTTAAGGAAAACAAAAACTATGCTTACATTTACTTAGTGAAAGAAACAGTTCCACTGTATTGCAGTGAAGGAAGTTTGACCAATATTTACTGCCGAAGAATGATAGGTTTAGCCCTCAAAGAAGGATGGATCAATGCAGACAATAAATTTGTAAATCCAAATATCAATAAACTCGATAAGCCTTATCAGTATGTCGCTTACTTACAAAACAAAAACAAAAAGAATAGCTAAGTAGTTAAATAACTTCTTGGTAAAGACTTGGCTGCCGCTAAATCAAAATTCTAAAAACTGATTTAAGGAAAGAAAGCTGAATATACAATTGGAGTATTAGGTTACACATACAAATAAAAATGGGAGTAAGTTATTAGCAAGTTCACTGGCAAACTTTAAAACCAAGATGTCTATTAAATGATTGCAAAATATAATCAACAGAACCTTGGATTGTGGAATAATAACAATGCAGTTCAAAACGAGCAGCAAGCCAAGCTTATATTGAAAAGAGATTTTAACTAACAGATCAAGCAGCAGTTATAAGCAAAGAAAAGTTTGTACAAAGGAACAGAAGAGACTTTGGTCACACCTTTAACTTTTTAAGTTATTACTTACGATAGAAATACCCAGAAAATTAGTTTAGCATACTCTAAAAAGTAGAACCAAATGAAAAGAGCTATGGATGAAATGGCTGAATTTGTTGTAAACAAAATTTATAAACCTCAGAAAAAAATGGCATATATTTACATTGTAAAAGAGAAGTCTCCAATATATTGTTCTGAAGGATAATTATCAAACACTCTGTGTATGAGAATGATTGGATATTCAGTGCAAAAGGATTGGGTTGCCCCTCCAAAGGAATTGGTAAACAAAGACTTGACATAGGCTAAGTAATCCACTTATGTAGCATATTTGAAGGAAAAAGGTACCAACAAGATTGTTAGAAAAGTATTATCCTCCAATAAAGAATAAGCTATCAAAATTTACAAATCTCTTTTTGTTGATAAATCTATTGAGAAAAATAAGAAATCTTAAGCTAAGATAAGCAAGAAGCAATCAAAGAAATAAAATGAATAATAGATTGTTAACCAAAAAAAGAAAGGACCAATCTATGAAGTGGGAATAATTGGACACACAAAGCAAAACGTTTGGATTAACCCTGTGAGTACAAAGAAAGGCTCAAAGAAAAACAAAGATGTTAATGAGTTGGTAGCAGGTTACATTCAATAAACATTGAAGAAATACACAAAGACCAAAACATCTGAAACAGATCTTAAAGTATTTACAAAGAAGCAGCTTTTAACAAAACAGAAATAAATCTCCAAGCAAATTGAGCAAAGTTTCAAAGGGTAAGGAGATCATCTTTTCAAAAAGTACACCTTTTATGCAGTATACTATGATAAACAATCACATAAAATGTTCCTTCCCAAGTCAAAGCAATTCAGTAACATGAAAGTGGCGATGGACGCTTTATCAGAGCAAGTAGTTGATTAAATTATTAAGCCATAGAAAGATAGAGCCTACATTTTCTTTGTCAAGGAAACTGTTCCAATCTATTGCTCAGAAGGACCCTTATCTAGCTCCATTTGTAAAAGAATGATCGGATATGCAGTCATGAACCATTTGCAATAACTTCCATCCTAATTCGTCAATAAGCATATTACCAAGAAAGACAACCAATATCAATATGTAGCATATTTGAAAAATCTCAAGTCCAAAAATGATTAAATCCAAAAGCTTGAATTGGGACAAGACTTTAAAATCGCCATCAAAATATTTAATGGAAAAATTAAAGTTATTAATAAATTCTAAAGATTCATTGGAGTTATTGGTCATTCATAAATGAATGGATTCTGGCATCCAGTAACAGCTTTATAGAACAATAAAAAGTTCTATGACGTCTATGAATTACTTTCAGAATATTTGTAAATAAATCTCGGTACCTTCAAGGATTTCGCATTAGATGAAAGATCAGCCTTGCTAATAACAAAAAGAGATGAAGACAAAAGGTTGAAATCTCAAAGAAAATTGCTAAGCTAATTATACAAAGGCAAAGGAGAATTACTAGCAAAACACTACATGTTTGTTGCTCTAGGATATAACAGAAAATCAAATGTTATTTCAAAAATATATCAGTCTCAGCACCAGTCAATGAAAACAGCAATGAGAAGAATTGGTGAATCTGTTTACAGACAAGTAGTCAAACCAAATAGAAATATTGCATATCTGTTTGCAGTGAGAGAAGGAAGTCCATTCTACTGCTCAGAAGGACATCTCGACAACAAAATTTGCTAGAGAATTATTGGATTTGCTATTAGGTATAATCTCATTTATCCTCCTATTCAAATGGTCAATAAGAAACTTTAAAGAGATAGTCCCGACTATAAATTCGTTTCCTATATCAAAAATGCAGATTCAGGTAAAATTGAAAAAATTGAATTAAGTGCTGATAAAAAATAATCATTAGCAAAATTCAACAAGCTTATTTAAGGTGGAAAGTACTCATCTGGCATAGTAAGTCATTCAGCCTATAACTTCTGGTATGCAAAAAGCTCTGATAGAGAAGGCCAACTTAAGGATTATGATCTTTACAGAATCATCGCAAAATATATTTAACAAAAACTTGGACTTTACAAAGACAGTGGAGTTAATGAATAAGTCGCAAACATCCAGACAAATTCTCAAAAGAAAAAATTGATTAAAAAGAACTTTGAGACATTAATGAAGCCATTCAACCAATTATCTGGAAAGGAAGAATTCTTCTAACCTTACAATTTAAGAATTGTTGTATACTACTATGATAAGCAGCCCATTCAAAATATATTGATTGGAGAATACACAAACTTGAAGAGTGGAATTAAAGATGCCGTTGAATTTATTCAAACTGTGGTTACAAAAGATTAATTGAATAGTAAATTTGAGGTTCTTTATTATCTTGAGGAAGGATCTCCATTCTACTGCTCTGCTGGATAAATCGATTCTAAAATCTGTCAAATCATGCTTGGTGAAGCAATCGTGGATTAGAAGTTCTAAACAAATGGAGTTCTTGGAAAATCTGGATTGATTGATGCTTTCGCTTGCTCAAACAATTTCTATGCTATCATTTAGGATAACAACAATCATATTTCTAAAAAGCAAATATTGCAAGGCAGCTGGGATAAAGCAGTATAAGAGTTTAACAAGCTTACAAAGGCAGCTGGATTTATCGGTATTTTATATCAAAACTCATATTTCGGAGACTTCAAAGACAAGCATTTCCAAATCAAATCCAAATTCTCAAAGGGAAACAATCAAAATGAAGATGTCTACCTAATGGTTGCAAAGTATTATATAAACAGTGAAATATACACTAAATTTAGCGTTGAAAGTGCAGGTATTTTGGTTCAACAAAGAAATGCTCAGTTAGCAGAAATCAAAAAATAATATAAGCAAAAAATTGAAAAAGTTGAAAAGTTTGCAAAAGACTTATTGCATAAGAATGCTGGAAACAATTCCAAATTCGTCAAGCCATTTTCTTTCACAGTGTTTTCATGGAGAAACAGCTCCAATGCTTAAAATATTATAAAATGGAAACCTTTAAAAGCTAATAATATTTAAGACTTCTTGAGATTATCTTCTTAAAGAATTCTAGAGCTGAATGAAGCAAGCAAAAAATAACATTTAGAGCCATATAATATTCCAAGGACACTTAATGGTTAAAGAGAATTTATCAAGCAGAAAACAGTCGGAGAGTTCGAGCATGTTGTCTTGCTATCAAGTGGAAGGAAACCAAAACTTATGATTACATCTCACGGAGTTAACACAGCTGGAGCTCAGTACATGATCGGATTTGCATATTCTCAGTTGAACAACAATAAAATAAAATGGTGGAAGTCGGGATTCCAAAACGCTGTTAAAAATTAACTTTTCAAAATTTCAGATAAATACAGATCTCTTTCTAACAGCAGCATTGGAATGCAAAGAGCATTCTTTGTTGTTCAGAATAAAGAAACTGGGCAAGAAAAGCTAAAAATTTGTAACGTTTCAAACATTGAATCAAGAAAAGAAACTAGACAAGGAATTCAAGCATGTGCATATGATTTCTTAAGCAGCATTAACGATGCATCAAAAGAAGAAGGATTTTTGATGGAGCAATATTTACCAATAATGGGCTCACCTACTTCTTAACTTGTTCAATAGAACTTGACAATTAAACAGACATTCTCAGGATATCTAAGCTTCGGAAAATGGATTGTTAAGAATTTGCCAGAAGATTTCAAAGAGAAATAGATTACTGAAAATGATATTGAAACTCCTTTAGAAGGAATAGTTGAATCTTAAAAGAGAAAATATTATGCAAGCTCATTTACAAGACAAATTGGAGGTAAAAACATTTATCCAAGATTCAAATATCATCAATCAAATTCTCTTGGGTAGTTCGAGAAATTCTTAATCGACCAATCTTTACAATCAAACTCAATCCATCCAAACTTCTGGAAAGACTATGAAACTAAAGACAACTTCAAAAAGCCTACTAAAACAAGCGGATTAATTATTATAAAAGGAAGTGACCACCAGTACTACCCAGTGGCCACAAATAAAAAAGAAGTAAGCATTAAAGACCATGATTCTCTAATATCAATTGGATTATTTATGAAGTAATATTCAAACAGTCAGAATTCGAACCTTTTGAAGAACTGCTCCAATCAAGCACAATTTCACGGAAACTGGACTTACCTCTACTGGGACCAAAACAAATAGCAAACTGTGAGATAAGTCTGTACCTAGTGTCAAGCTGAATTCGATTCTTACAAGCAAACAATCCAAAAGAGCAACAGTGGACTCTCCGATTACTAAATCTAGAAAATGGCAATGAAGAACTTCGGAAAGGATAGATTCAGCAAAATCTATTATGAAACTATGAACGAAAAGATCCCAGACGGAATGAGTTTATTCTCAAAAGAAGGAATGTACATCTATTCTGCGTTTGGAAGAGGATACGACAGCAATGGAGTCAGCAAAGAAAATGAAGTATTCTTCACTCTTGGAAAGTACGCCTAGGATAACTGCAAAAATTGGCAGAGAGTTTATAATCTTCAAGAAATCGGTATTAAACCATTATCTTGAAC
>Ga0007760_10236725_pt1 | contig 13271 bp, 26 predicted proteins | sample LauGreFBDMM110SN_FD_61637 | JGI IMG/M metagenome (GOLD analysis project Ga0007760, IMG submission 61637) | Metatranscriptome of freshwater lake microbial communities from Lake Michigan, USA - Fa13.BD.MM110.SN (Metagenome Metatranscriptome) | ecosystem: Environmental > Aquatic > Freshwater >... | reverse complement strand
TGGTCAACGTGTCCAATTGTTCCAATATTGATATGTGGTTTATTACGTTCGAATTTATCTCTTGCCATTTTTTGAGTTACTCAAGTTTTTAATAAATAGATTCAATATACTTTTGGCGATTATTTTTGCTTACTTAACGTAATTGAGCAAAAGCTTTATTGGCTTCAGCCATTTTATGTGTTTCTTCTTTTTTCTTAATTGCATTTCCAAGACCTTTAGCCGCTTCTAAAAGTTCATTCGCCAATTTTAGAGCCATTCCTTTTCCAGAACGTTTTCTTGAATACTCAACGACCCATCTTACGGCAATATTCGTTGAACGAAATTTATTCAATAACGTAGGAACTTGGTATGTTGCTCCACCAATCCTTTTAGCTTTTAATTGAACTCGAGGACTAATATTTCGAATTGCTTTTTCTAAAATTAAAATTGGATTTTGATTTGTTCGAAATTCGATAAATTCAAAAGCTTTATATACGATTCTTTTAGCAAGGCGTTTTTTACCACACTTTAAAATTCTATTTACTAGTAAACTCACTAATAAATTATCATATTTTGAATCTTTTTCAGGAAAACGTTTTTTCGTTGAAATTCTACGTGACATAGTTTGATTTAAGTTAAGTTAAACATGACATTAATTTATTTTTTTTTGGCCCCTACAACTCCTGCCACTTGTTTTCTCGCGCCGTATTTTGAACGACTTTGTTTTCTATCTTTAACTCCAGTACAGTCTAAAGCTCCACGAATGATTTTATATCTAACTCCAGGAAGATCTTTAACACGTCCACCACGAATTAAAACAATAGAATGCTCTTGTAAACTATGCCCTTCTCCTGGAATATAGGCAGTTACTTCAAAACCACTTGTTAGTTTAACACGAGCAACTTTTCGAATTGCAGAGTTTGGTTTTTTCGGTGTTGTCGTATAAACACGAGTGCAAATTCCTCGACGTTGAGGACATGATTTTAAGGCAGGTGTTTTTGTTCTATTAATCATTTTTGTTCGACTTAAACGAACTAACTGTTGAATTGTTGGCATAATTAATTATTTCTTTTCTTTTAAACTGTATTTACGTTCAAATTTTTCTACGCGTCCTTCTGCATCAATGATTTTTTGAGAACCAGTATAAAAAGGATGATTTCCTGACCAGATATCGACAGATAATTCTTCTTTAGTTGTTCCTACTTCAAGTACCAGTTTTCCGTCACAAAACACTTTTGTTTTATGCCATGCAGGATGTAATTCTTTTTTAGCCATGATAAAAATTTCAATTTATTAATTATCGTTTTGAATATTGAGAAGCTTTACGTGCTTTTTTTAATCCGTATTTACGTCTTTCTTTAATTCTTGAATCTCTTCTTAGTAAAAGATTTTCATTTAGAGTTTGTCGATATTCATTGCTTATCGTGCAAATTGATTTAGAAATTGCTAAACGAATTGCATCTAATTGCGAGCTAATTCCGCCACCTTTCACTTTAATTAAAATATCGTATTTGTTATTTAGATTAACTAAAACAAAAGGATTTTTTAGTAATTCACGTTCTTCACCTACGCCACTAAAAAAATCTTCGAACGTTTTGTTATTCACGGTGATAATTCCTGACCCATCTTTTAAAAAAACTTTGGCAACGGAAGTTTTTCGTTTTCCAATTCCAGTATATAAAACATTCGTTGTATTGTTCATATTTTTTCTTTTTGATTAAATTATTTAGATCTCAACTTTGATCCAATTATTAGAATCTGCTAATTCTAAAGGAATTGATTGACTTTCGTTATTACTTTTTACATAATTGATTTTATCATCACAATAAATGTATAAACGACGATAGTATTCACGACCTAAAACTCCTTTTGGTAACATACCCCAAATTGCTTTTTCAAGAATTCTTGTCGGAACTCTTTCTTTTACTTGCTTGAAAGTTTCAATTTTTAAACTACCAGGACGTTGAGAGTTACGATAGTATAATTTTTGTTCTTCTTTTTTTCCACTAACTTCGATTTTATTTGCATTTAGGACTACAACAAAATTTCCTTGATCTACTCCAGGAGTAAAATAAGAAATTTCTTTCCCACGCAAAAGTTTACTAACTTCTGTAGATAATCGACCTAGGGTTTTTCCAGCCGCATCAACTACAAACCATTTTGGAACATGACATTCTTTTTTTGGAAATACTGTTTTCATAGTTTCTTAGTTTTTTAATTATTCTTTTGTTTCTGTCGGTTTTTTAAAGGGAGTAACTTTTTTAATAAGTTCAGAAGAAATTTTTGAAAATTCTTGATTCAAGAATAAAGGATAAAATAGATTCAACAAAAGTTTTAGTCCTTCTTGAATACAACGTTTAGGAGTCACACTTCCGTTTGTTAAAATTTCAAAGTTTAAAGATTCTTTGATATTTCCTTTAGTATCATGAATTAATTTAATTTTGTAATTTACTCTTTTAACTGGAAGAAAAATAGAATCTACAAATAAAGTTGAAGGTCGAGCTGAATTAATAGCTTTTTCAAATTTATTTTTTCGATTTTCTTCACTTAAACGATATCCTTTTCCTTTTTCGATATCAATTTCAATGTACAATTCGGAATTATCGACAATAGTACAAAGATATTGATGAGGATTTATAATTTTTAAAATTTTATTTGGTAGTTTTAGCATTCCAGCAGTAACAACAACTGGCCCCTTAACTTTCAAATAACCTTTCTGTTTAATCTGAGAAGGCCTATGTTTATTGAAAGTAGCACTTTTAAAAATGACTTCTTTAAAATTAAGAAGAACTTCTAAAACATCTTCTCTTACGCCTGGGACTGTGGCAAACTCATGCTTTAAATTATTAATCCTAACTCCCGTTACTGCAAAACCTGTTAAATCAGACAGCAAAGTTCTTCTCAAAGCATTTCCTAAAGTAATTCCTTGTCCAGTTTCTAAAGGTTCAATAACAAATGAGCCAAAATAATTATTCTCTTTGTCTAAATAAGTTTCAATACAAGTTAATGTACTCATAATTTTACTATTAATTATAGTCTTCGTTTCTTAGGAGGACGACATCCGTTATGAGCAACCCCTGTTTTATCTTCGATCGAAAGAATTCCTAATCCGGAAGTCTTTAAAGCACGAAGAGAAGTTTCACGACCATTTCCACGACCTTTAATAACAACTTCAACTTTTTCCATTCCTAAGTCAATAGCTTTAATGGCTGCATTTCTAGCTGCACTTTGAGCGGCAAATGGGGTATTTTTTCTAGCTCCTTTAAAGCCAGATGTTCCTGAAGATGCCCAACATAAAGTGTTTCCTAAGATATCACTAATTGTGATAATTGTATTATTAAAAGTTGTTTTAACGTTTGCAATTCCAACACTAACGGATTTTTTGAGTTTTTTCTTTTGTTTTGCCATAATTTATAATTTATTTTTTACGAATAAATAAACTTTGTCGACGTGAAGTACGATTATTCGTACGTGTTCTTTGTCCACGAACAGGTAATCCTTTTAAATGTCTTCTTCCACGAAACGAATTAATATCAATTAATCGTTTAATGTTTAAACTGATTAAACGTTTTAAATCTCCTTCTAGTTTAAATTCTTCTGTTTCTAGTAGATCACGTAAAGAAGAAACATTTGTTTCACTTAAATCAGAAACCTTTAACTCGGGGTCAATGTTTAAAGTTGTTAAGATTCGTTTAGAAGTTTGAATTCCGATTCCATAAATACACGTTAAAGCAACATAGATTTTCTTTTTATTTGATAAGTTATTTCCAAGTAGTCTGACCATAGTTTTACTTTAAATATTATTAACCTTGTCTTTGTTTATGTTTTGGATTTAAACAAATTACCATAATGCGGCCGTGTCTTTTAATGACACGACAATTGTCGCACATTCTTTTTACCGATGGACGTACTTTCATATTAATTTTTTTATTTTTTAATTAATGTTTTTTTAAGAAAGGATATTTTTGTACAAAGCTCGAATTGTTTTTTGAAGTTCGTAAGTAACCCCGATTACAATCATTAAAGAGGAAACATTTAATTGTGTTAATAAAACACTTTTTGTTGTAAATTTAAAGAGGTCAAATATAATTAAGATTGCACAGAGTCCAATTCCACCCAATGTAGATGTTCCTTTCACTCTTTCTCCTAAATATTTTGCTGTAGGTTCTCCAGGAGGAACATCTTGAATGGCAACAGATGATTTTCTTAATTCTTCTGAAATTTTGTCAGGATCCCAAAAAACTATGGTGTAGAAATAATTAAATGTAATAATTAATAAATAATATATTCCATCCATACCTAATTTTGGAATTCTTCCACCAACCAAATAATTTAAAAAAGGTAAGACGTTTGAAGCAATGATTATTGGAAAAATTCCTGCTTGGTTGAAGCGAACACTTAAGTTATTACGCTTCACAATTTCTTTGCTTACAAGACCTTCATTTTCTTTTGATTCGTTCAAATTACCGATATATGATAATTGACGTGCAGACACTAAAGGAATATCTATTCTTGCACTTTGAGAAATAAGAATTAAGCCTGAAATTACAAGTAAAAAAAGAAGATCAGAAGAAGGATTTGTAATCAATGTTTCCAGTCCTTTGTTTCCAGAAAGATTGGTCACAATATTGATTAAAATGATAATTGAAGTTCCATTTCCAACTCCTTTGTTATCAAATTGATTACTCATCCACACAATTAACATTGCACCTGAAGCTAAAGTCATTCCTGTAACCCAGAGAGAAGTCATCCCTGTATTGTACATATAAGGTTTTAGATAACCAAGTACAATAACAGTTTGAATAATTGCAAATACAACAGCAATTCCTTTTTTATAAAAGTTTAATGTTCGTCTTCCAGCTTCTCCTTCTTCTTGTTGAAGTTTTTGAAAACTAGGTATTAAAGTCGTTAATAAATCGACTAAAATCGAAGCATTAATGAAGGGGATAATTCCAAGAGAAAAAGGAGTAAGAACGGCGTTTGAACCACCTCCTCCTGAATACATATTAATCACTTGTAAAAGTGCGTTTTTGTTCTCCGATTGAAAGAAAGCTTTTTTTAACGCTTCTTGATCGATTCCTGTTAAAGGAATTTCATTTCCAATTCTATAAAGTATGATAAGAACAAATGTTGCAATTAATTTTTGAGTTGGTCTATTTAGACGTTTTTTTATAATTTCTGGAAATAAACTCTTACTTACCATTTTTATATTTTTTCATGATTTTGTCATAAAAAAGTTGTTTACGAGTTGATTGATATGTACCTAATTCAACTTTTTCGTTTAAACTTGTTAATGCTAAAATTGTTGCTTTTGCGTTATTTAAAATATTGCTCGCTCCAAATTGTTTTGCTAAAATATTTTTGATTCCACCTAGCTCAAGAACGGTACGAATTGAACCTCCAGCAATAACTCCTGTTCCTAAAGAAGCAGGTCGTAACATCAAACTACAAGCACCATAATCAGCGTTAACAACATGAGGAATAGAAAATTTTAAAGTTAAAGGAATATTAATTAAGTTCTTTTTTCCATTAAGAACTGCTTTATCAATTGCTAAATTAACATCCTCAGCACGTCCAATCCCTACACCTACTTTACGTTTATTGTCTCCAATGATAACAACAGCACGGAAAGTCATTTTTTTACCACCTTTAACTACTTTTGTAACACGTTTTATTTGAACAATTTTTTCTTCATATTTTATTTTCGATAAACGTAAGGGTCCTTTTTTCCTAGTTTTTGATGAATCTTTTAAAACAAATTTTGTTTTGTTTTTAGGAGTCTTTACTTCGGTTGTTTCCATATTGATTTGTTGTAAAGTGATAAAGTTGAGTATCTAAAATTCGTTTTATTTTTAAAAAACTAATCCTTCTTGTCTTGCTCCTTCTGCGACATTTCGAATTCGACCATGATAAGGTCTTGTTCCTCTATCAAAAACAACTTTAGTAATTTGTTTTTTAACTGCTTTTTGAGCTAAATCTTGACCAACTAATAAACCTGCTTCTTGAGTCGCTGGATTTTCGATTTTTGAAGCTAATTCTTTATCTAAGGTAGAACTAAAAGCTAATGTTTGAGAACTTTTATCGTCAATTAATTGAGCGTAAATATGTTTGTGAGAACGATAAACAGCTAGACGAGGTCGTTCCATAGTTCCAACAATTTTTTTTAGATATCTCTTTTTTTGTTGGACAAAAAGTTTTTTTAATTTTGTTTTCATAGTGAATAATAATAAATTAAATGTTTATTTTCCTGTTTTTCCAGCTTTTCTAATAATTTTTTCTCCATCATAAAGAATTCCTTTTCCTTTATAAGGCTCAGGTGGACGAGTATCATGAATTTGTGATGCTAAAAATCCTACTTTTTCTTTATCAATTCCCATAATTGAAATCTTTGTAGGTGATTCCACTTTAATTGCTAAATCCGAGGGAATTACAAATTCAACAGGATGAGTAAAACCAGCATTCACTACTAATTTATTTTTATCAACTTGAAATTTATATCCAACACCTTCTGCTATTAGTGTTTTTGAAAATTTTTCATTAACACCGCTTACCATATTTTGAACAAGAGCTCTCATCAATCCATGATACTCACGCGATTTTTTAGAATCTTCTTTACGAGTAATGATTAATTTATTTGATTCTTGATTCACATTTAAGATATCTAAAATCGTTCTTTCTAGCGTTCCATGCTTTCCTTTTACTGTAATCAAACTGTCTTTCAGTTGAATAGAAACATCTTTTGGAACGTCAATTGCTTTTTTTCCAATTCGTGACATATAAGTTTCCTCTTAAAATTTTATCCTATGTAACATAGTATTTCGCCACCTTTTTTTAATTTGGTTGCTTTATTATGGCTCATCACTCCAACAGAAGTTGAAATAATAGCTGTTCCTTGTTCATATTTCAGAACACTAATCACTTCGTTAAAGTTTTTATAGCCAGAAAAAACACGTTGTCCAGGTTTACTAATTCTTTTCATAATTGAAAATAATGGTTTTTTAATCCACCATCCTTTGTACTTTAAAAGAATTTTGATACTGTTTTGTGGATAGCTCGTTTCTTCTAAATGATAAGATTTAATATAACCTTCTGACATTAAAACTTTTAAAATGGCTAAATTTAATTTACTGAATCGGACGCGAGCAAAACTATGACGGGCTAAACTTGCATTACGAATACGAGTTAACATGTCAGATATAAGATCAGTTGTCATTTGTTACCTCTGTATACTTTAATTTTTTTCGTTTTTAGAAAACGGTACACCTAATTCTTTCAATAAGAAAAAGCCTTCCGCTGGATTTGTTGCTGTTGTAACAATAGTAATATTAAATCCTCGTCTTTGATCAACACTATCATAATCAATTTCTGGAAAAACTAATTGTTCAGCAATCCCTAAATTGTAGTTTCCATGTTTATCAAAGTTGTTTGGATTTAATCCTCGAAAATCTCGAATACGAGGAAGAACTAACTTGATAAATTTTTCTAAAAAAGCATACATTTTTTCACGACGTAAAGTTACCGTTAACCCTAAAGGCATACCTTCTCTTACTTTAAATCCAGCGATAGACTTCTTTGCTAAGGTTAGTACAGGATGTTGTCCTGTAATTAAGCGAATCTCTTCGGTTGCTTTCTGTAAAAAGACACGATTTTGTGCATTTAAACCTAATCCAGCACTGACTTGGATTTTTTCAATTTTAGGAATTTGATGTTTATTTTTGTATTTAAATTCTTCTGTTAATTTTGGAATGACAGAAGTTAAATAGTCATTTTTTAAATTGCTCATTTGCTTTTTTTTCTAGATTGATGTGAATTTTAAGAAACAGGATTTCCAGATTTTTTGAAGTATCGGATTTTTTGATTGTCTTTCATTTTATAACCTACTCGACTCCCAATTTTAGCAACTTTATCCCAAAGCATAACATTTGAAATATGAATTGGAACCGGAAGTTCAATTTGTTTAGGTTCTTCACCTTGTTTATTTTTAACGTATTTAACACGAGGAATTACTCCTTCTACGATTACTAAAGATTTTTTACGTAAAATTGATTTAATATTACCGATTAATCCTTTTTGATTTCCAGCAATAATTTTAATCGTATCACCAATTTTCACATGGACGTTTAAATTCTCTGTCATATTACTTCATTTGCTAATGAGATTATTTTTGTAAAATTTTTATCACGAATTTCTTTGGCAACTGGTCCAAAAACACGTGTTCCTCTTGGATTATTTTCTGTATTGATAATTACAGCTGCATTATCATCAAAACGGATTGCCATTCCATCTGAACGTTTTACAGTATTTCGCGTTCTTACAATTACTGCTCTTACTACGCTAGAACGTTTTACAGCCATATTAGGAATCGCGTCTTTCACAACCCCAATAATAACGTCGCCAACATTCGCATATTTTCTATTATTTCCTAAAACACGAATGCACATTAACTTTTTTGCTCCAGTATTATCAGCAACTGTTAAATATGTTTGTGGTTGTATCATAAGTTAATTATTGTTCGTAAATTTTTAAAATTTCTTTGAGTTTCCATTTTTTATTACGGCTCAGAGGAGGACTTTCTTCTAAAAGAACCACATCACCGGATTTACAGGTATTTAGTTCGTCGTGAGCCATGTATCGTTTCGTTTTGACTAACGTTTTTCCATATTTTGCATGTTGATAACGAGTTTGAATCGCAACCACAATTGTTTTTTCGGTTTTGCTACTTACTACAATTCCGATTCTTTCTTTTTTAACCATAGCCTTTAACTTTCAACTTTTAACAATAATGATTTTTTGAATTTTAATTGAGCAATCCTACGTTTTGCATGTCCAAATAAATGGGGTTTAACAGATTGACTTGTTGATCGTTTAATACGCAAATCAAATAAATTTTTTTGCAAAATAAATATTTCTTGATCAAGATCAACTATCGTAGTTAACTTTTCTAATTCTTTATATTTCGGTAAACTCATATTAAATTTGTTCTCGTGTTAAGATTCTTGTTTTAATAGGTAATTTATAACAAGCAATTTTTAAAGCTTCCATAGCAACTTCTTTAGGAACACCAGTTACTTCAAATAGAACATTTCCTGGTTTAATAACCACGACCCAATATTCTACCCCCCCTTTCCCAGAACCCATTCGAGATTCTTCTGCACGGGCTGTAACTGACTTATCAGGAAAGACTTTAATCCATAGTTTTCCTGTTCGTTTTGTGTAACGAGAAATAGTTCTTCTTGCGGCTTCAATTTGGCGAGAAGTTAGCCAAACTGGTTCTAGAGCTTGAATACCGTAGTCTCCATGATCTAATTTATTATTTCTACAAGCTTTCCCTTTTAAGCGTCCACGTTGCATTTTTCTATATTTTGTTCTTTTTGGACTTAGCATAGCTTTTTACAATTAATTTATTTTAATGTTGATTCACCAAGAAATAACCAAACTTTAATTCCAATAATTCCATAAATTGTTTGGGCTTCATAGTGAGTATAATCAATCCGAGCATTTAAAGTATGAAGAGGCACTTTTCCTTCTCGTTTCCATTCACTACGAGCAATTTCGTTTCCATTTAAACGTCCTGAAACTTCTACCTTAATTCCCTTGATATCAGTAATTTGAACTTTTTTAATAGTTTGCTTTACAGCTCTTCTGAAAGGTGTTCTTTTTTCTAATTGATCAGCAATAAATCTTGCGATTAGAGTTGCATCTTCAAATGGATTTTTAATAAACTTGATTTCAATAAAGTAGTTCTTTTTTAATTTAATTTGTAAAAAACGAATCAGATTACGGATATTTCTCTTCAACAATAAAGTTGTAAAACGTTTTAAGTTTCCTTTTGGATTATTCAAAATCGCAATTGCTTTAGAAGATGGATTTTCTGTCGTTTCTGTAAAGTATTTTGCAACTTTTCGATACATTTCTTTAGCACGTGGAAATAAAGCATGAATAGTAATATTTACATATTCTTTATTTTCTAAATCTTGATTAATTCGATTAATTTCAATTTTTGAAATTGCTAAGAATTCTTCAAAAAATTCTGTGACTTTTGTTCTAACAAAAAAGTCTTCTTCAATTAAGGCGGGGTATGCTAATTTACTGCTATACCATTTTGATAAATGCTCTTGCGTTGTAACTAATCGAAATCCTTTTGGATGTGTTTTTTGACCCACAGTCTTTTTCCTCTTTAAAAACAGGTTAATTAATAACTTTATGATTCAGATACGCTAATTGTGATATGTGACATTTTCTTTTGAATTGCAAAGGCACGACCTTGTGCTCGTGGACGCATCCTTTTTAAAATAGGTCCTTGGTTAACAAAAGCTTCACTAATCACTAAATTTTCTTTTTCTAAATCAAAATTGTTGGTTGCATTGGAAACTGCAGAATATAAAGTTTGCCAAACTACAGCTCCTGCTTTTTGAGGTAAATACTTTAAAATTTGTAAGGCTTCTTTATAACTTTTTCCTCGAATTTTTGAAATAATTACATCAATTTTACTTGGCGAAATTCGAATGTATTTTGATGTTGCTGAAATGCTTTCTTTTGTTTTATTCATAAGTTATCTTTTTACTTTACGCTCAGTTTTTTTATGAGAACGGAATGTACGAGTTGGAACAAATTCTCCTAATTTGTGACCAACTAGTGGGTCGGTAATAAAAACAGGAACATGTTTTTGCCCATTATAAACACTGATTGTGTGTCCAATCATTAAGGGTAAAATTGTAGATGCGCGTGACCAAGTTTTGACAGTCTCTTTTTTTCCTTTTTCATTTAATAAGTTAATTTTATTTAATAAATGATAAGCAATGAAAGGACCTTTCGCGATAGATCTTGACATAAGTGATGGTTCTAAATATTAATAATTAAAGTTATGAACGAGAACGAATAATAAACATATCACTCTTATTTTTGCGTTTACGTGTTTTCATTCCTAACGCAGGTTTTCCCCAAGGAGTTAAAGGTCTTGGTTTACCAATAGGACAACGTCCTTCTCCTCCACCATGTGGATGATCTACTGGATTCATAACCGATCCTCGAACTGTTGGACGAATACCTAACCAACGACTACGACCAGCTTTTCCTAAGACTACGTTATAGAAATCAGAGTTACTGATCCTTCCAATAGTTGCACAACATTCTTTTTTGAAAAGACGAATTTCTTTAGAAGATAAACGTAAAACAACAAAATCATTTTCTTTTGCTAATACTTTTGCACTTGTACCTGCTGAACGAATTAATTGACCTCCTTTTCCTGGGAAAAGTTCTACATTATGAACATCTGTTCCTAAAGGAATACTTTCTAGAGGTAAAGAATTTCCAGTTACAATTGAACTATTTTTACCAGCAGAAATAAAATCTCCTACTTTTAAATTTTCAGGGTGTAAAATATATCTTTTTTCTCCATCTGTATAATTAACAAGAGAAATAAAAGCATTTCGATTCGGATCGTATTCAATTGACATTACTGTTCCTTGAACATCATACTTGTTACGTTTGAAATCAATTAAGCGATATTTTCTTTTATGTCCACCACCTTTGTGACGAATAGTAATTCGACCTTGATTGTTTCTTCCGTTTGCTCTATGATTTGCAACAACTAAAGACTTTTCTGGTTCTACTTTTGATAAAATTGAAAAATCTAGAACGCTTCGATTACGATTCGAAGGTGTATAGGGTTTATAAATTTTAATTCCCATCTTTTTTATAAAATAAATGTAAGTTTGATTTAATTAAATAGATCGCTTATTGTTTGACCTTCTTTTAATTTGACGTAAGCCTTTTTATAAGAAGAACGCTTACCAATAAATTTTCCGACTCTTTTCGTTTTGATCGGTAAAACCGATGTATTAACTTGAAGAATATTAACACTAAAAATTTTTTCAATAATGTATTTAATTTGAGGTTTTGTTAAAGATCTATCTACAATGAAAGTATATTGTCGATCTCCATATAAATTTATTGATTTCTCAGTTAACGAAGGGTATTTGACTAGACTTAATAAATCTCCAAGATTAAGCATATTGTTTTCCATAAATTGAATTTATTGATTCTAAAGATGCTTTAGATAGAATAACGTGCATTGTTTTTAATAATTGTTCAATATTTAAACAGTTTGCTGTTGTTACTTCTACATTTTTTAAATTACGAGAGGCTAACCAAAATTCTTTGTTTGGTTTTGTTAAAATGAAAAGAATCTTTTCATTTGTGTTTAATCCTAATTCCGTAATAAATTTTAAAACATTTTTTGTTTTTACTTTGTCTCCTTCGTTAAAAACGATTTCATTAACAAAGATAAATTGTTGTTTCTTTAAATAAAGAGCCGATAAAATAGCTAATCTTCGTTCTTTTTTATTTACTTTTTTAGAAACTAAACGAGGTTTAGGTCCGAAACTTACTCCACCACCTTTCCATAATGGAGAACGACTAGATCCTGCACGTGCACGTCCAGTTCCTTTTTGTTTCCAAGGTTTTCTTCCACCACCACGTACTTCAGATTTTGTTTTTGTAGAAGCTAAATATCCACGTGAATTTTTTAATTGAGTTAAATAAACTCGATGAATTAGACCAATTGCTTTTTTCTTTTTTTCTGTGTTGTCTACAAAGATTTTTTCAAATCCAAGATCAACATTTTCAATTCTTGTACTAATTTGATTCATAAAGTTAATGTTAAATTTTCGTTCTAATGCTTACTAAATTACCTGATTTTCCAGGAATTGAACCTTTTAAAACTAAAAGATTTTGAATACTATCAATATCAATAATTTCTAACCCTTTAATGGTACGTTTTTCCATTCCTAAACGACCTGGCATTTTTTTACCTGGAAAAACACGTCCTGGAGTTGTTCCGGATCCAATTGATCCTTGTAAACGGTGATGTTTTGAACCATGTCCCATAGGTCCTTGAACAAAGTTATTACGTTTAATGTTTCCTGACGTCCCTTTCCCAATTGTTAAACCAGTTACATTTACATATTGTCCGATTTCAAACATTTCTACACTAAATTTTTGACCTAGTTCATAATTAACTGGTTCCGTCGTTTTATATTCTTTTAAATAACGGAATGGAGCTAAATTAACCTTACTGAAATGACCGAGCTTTGGTTTTGTTAAACTTTTTGAATTTGCAGAAAGTTCTAAATAACCTAGTTGAATAGCATTATAACCACAATTTTCAACAGATTTAATTTGTGTAACATAACAAGGGCCACCTTTGATTATTGTTACAGGAACTACATCTCCTTTTTTGTCAAAAATTTGAGTCATACCGATTTTATTTCCTAAAATACCAAGAGACACAA
>Ga0007760_10062271_pt1 | contig 13564 bp, 13 predicted proteins | sample LauGreFBDMM110SN_FD_61637 | JGI IMG/M metagenome (GOLD analysis project Ga0007760, IMG submission 61637) | Metatranscriptome of freshwater lake microbial communities from Lake Michigan, USA - Fa13.BD.MM110.SN (Metagenome Metatranscriptome) | ecosystem: Environmental > Aquatic > Freshwater >... | reverse complement strand
AAATTTTCAATATTATTAATTTAAAAATGAGCTAAATGTCAATTTTTATTTCACTTCTTTCCAAATTTAGAACCTCCAAACTGGCTTTAGGAGTCCGGTCTCTTCACAAGAGCTTCTCTTTCAGGTGATCCGTCAGGTGATAGCTCAAGCTTGCTCGAAGCTCTAACGTCTCGCTTCATCTGGGAACTGGACCGTTGCACTACATTAGAAGTTGTCTTCTTAATTGATTGTGGCAGTGGAGCCAACTGGTCGAACTCATCCTCGTCCTCCAAGATGGTCTGATTTCCCATTTTCATTGGGTATACCTTGTTCTCCTTCCTCTTTGGAGACTTGGCACCTTTAGCCTTCTTTACCTTGCCAATCTCCTTGAGTAACTTTTCTATCTGAATCAACTTGATAATCATGATCTTGATCTCGTTTTCATTCAAATTCAAATGGGCCTTTGCCAACTTATCAATGAACATCCTCAACTCATAAGCTTTTTTGTTCTGCTTCCACTGTTGCAGCCTCTTAATCAGCTCGTCATTCTCGTCAACCTCATTCACAACGATCGCTCGTCTCTAGTTTTTCCACAACTACGAGAACCCTTGAGTCACCTTGTTTGTCGTGCTTCCATTCGGGATTGGCTGTGAAGGTTTAGCTTCGAGTTGTTCCTTAAGCTTATTGACCTTAGCAATTCTGGCCTTTCTCAACTCTTGCTTCTGTTTCATCATCAGTTACTACCTACGTTGCTCAGCTATATAAGCCGAGTCGAGTTGTTACAGCTGGCCTTCGTAGTTTTTCAGCATGCGTTCTTGCTCTTCCTTTGTCATGCCCTCTACAATGTTTGCCTTTTTGAGTTTATCTTTTCTTTCCTAGATCCTGGCGAGCAAACTCTGCTGCTCGTTGTCCATCTCTCTTTATTAGTCACGCTTACGTCTGATCAGGTCGTCGTAGTCCGCGTACTGCTTACTCAACTCAGAATCAACCTAGTTAGTAAGAGTTTTCTTTTGCAGCTCAATGTTACGCATTCTTCTGTCCTGTTCTGTCAGTTTCAACGCTTGGTACTTCTCGAGTGCCTTCTGGTCGTGGTCGAAGTCAGCGTTGGAATCGTCACCAAAGAGGGAGATCCTTAAGGCTGCCTGTTGCTTGACCATGCCTTCCCTGAACTCTATTTGTTCTTGGATCTGTTTCTTGTCTAATTCACGCCTCAAGTCAGCTTCCTCCTCAGCGTGAGCCTTGCTGATTTTGAGTTCGGTCTCTCTAACCAGGTTCTCCTCGTCAAGTCTCAGTTTCTTAAGGGTCTCTTGGTACCTAGCATCTCCAAGTTTATCTTTGATTCTCTCAAGGTCTTGATTTTCAATAATGAAGCTTCGCTTTATCGCGTCAACTTCGATCAGTCGCTCTTGCATGTATTTATGGATAAGCAATTTAAGTAAGCTTTCCTTTTCTGTCAATTGCTTCATCAACAAGGCACTCAAACGTTCGAGGAACTAGTCACTCTGGAATTCATTCAAGATCTCGATCTTTTTAGCTTTCTGATCTGGGGTGTCATGGTCAACTCCGTTACGTTTAAACAGGTTTCGCAAGTACTCTTCATTGATCGCTAGTTTCTCAGCTTGTTCCAATTCAATTAGCTGGATCTAATTCTTAACTTTTTGTTCTTCCATCTCAATTTTTTTCTCTCCTCGCTTTCTGGCTTTCAGCAGTGCTTTGCGAGCTTCGAACTTTGACTTCTGATCGTCTTCCTGTGCTTAAAGCTCTGCAGCTAATACGGCGTCGGAATACTTCAGTTGATTTATTAAGCTGTTTTTCTCAAGGTTATGGTCCACATCATTTTTAAGGTCTGTGATTTTACGCTTGCTTTCCTCAGCTCTCACCATGGCGTCTTTTCTCTGTACGTCTGCTGCCTTGACCTCACTGTCGTCTTAGATCGCGTGGCCATTAGCGTCAACGCCTTTTGCTTTCGACAAGACTAGTTAGGCGATTTTTTCAGTTATACGGTTGTCAGTAATTTTGTCTCGCGCTTCGATCTCATAGATGTCCTCAGTCTCAAGTCGTTAACTGAACTAGTTACCTTATATTCCAAGATCTTTTTCCAGTTTGGCCTTTTTAGCAGCTATTTTCTAAGCAAGGAAATGCTCTTGCTAACTCCTCTCCATTTCAGCCTGGGAGATAAGATTGCTCATGCCAGCCTAGTCGCTACCCAGAAGCTGCGCAAGTTAGCTCTTCAACTCTTCGTCAGTCTGTGCCCCAGAGATGTACTTTCGCTTAATCTCTATCTTTGCGTCCTCAAGCTTTGAGTTCATCTCTGCCTTCAAATTTTCGTCGATCTAACGTTTCTTTTATTCTGTCAAATCCTCAAGGGCTTGGATTTAGGAACGCTGTAAGTGAAGATCACTCGATGACAAAATTGCAGCCTATTACTAGTCATGCTCGGAATGTAATTTGTCAATTTCCTATTTTCGCTTACGCTCCATTTCAGCTGCTAGCTCGAGTTCGGCAGTCTTGCAATCATTTTTTATGTCTTTAGCGTGGATTTTCTCTTGCGCCTTGCGTCTCTTTTCCAGACGTTCTTTCAATGCGCGATCAAGCTCCTGCTCCTAACGCTTCTTCTCGCCGTCCATCATGTTGTCGATATAGTTAAGGCGAGCTTCATGGGCCTTTAGCAAGCTTTCTTTCTCCTCTTGAGTCAAATTTTCGTCAATTTCAATACGCTGCACAAGTTTATTGTTTTTTGACTTTGCATCACCGCCATCGTATATAGCAAATTCAACGTCAGCTTTTGGTTCTTTTTCGATCGCGTCTTGGTTCAACTCCTTGACATTTTCTTTGTTCTTGCTTAACATTTCTGCTTTTAATTTTTCGTACATGGCTCTCTCCCGGTCGCTGGCATCTTTGAGCATCTCTGCCTGCTTGATGGCGTACATGTCATGTTCGACCTCTTCGCGTTTGTTAAAGGCGTCGAGTTCTTTTTCAATCTATTGCTTGATGTTCTCTGTGTTATTGCTGTTTTCCAGGTCGATCCAGTGCATGTCGGCAACCAAAGCATCAGAGCTAAGCATGTTGATTAGGTCTTCAATTTCTTTAAGAAGGGTCTCAATCTCGGCCTTTTTCTTAGCTTTGCCTCGTTTAATACCTTTCTTCTTGTGGTCATAAGTGTGAAGATACTTTTCTCCAGCCTCGAGTAAGTCCTGCTGGATGTCGAAGTTCAAGTTGTCGAGGTCGTCCTCTTCGCTGTCGATAAGATTTGACTTGAAGTTGATAAACTGGTTGTTGTCTTCAAAGATTTCTTTAGATCCGTGGTGGATGTTCAAAGCGAGTTGTTCCAGTCTGTAGCCTTCGTCAGACACGTCCTCGATAAACCATCCTTTTCGCAGGCAGTAAGTGAATGCGAGCATAATAGTGGAGGTACCAAGAATTAACAAGGCCAACATTGAAAAAATCAAAGGGTAATTTGGTCTCAAGATCAAGTCATCTCTGATGATAACGCCTTGTTACGCGAGCTAATCTCCAGACACAGTTTGGACGTAACGGTCTGGGTCAGTGCATGTTTCTCCAGCACCCATGACGGTGACTATCATAAGCTTTTGTGTCGAGGTAGCATCGTTGAAAACGTATGTACCCTTGTCAACGAAGGTGAATGAGAAGATGCTGCCTGTCGTGTCGCCGATAGCTTGCTTACGAAGCATCTCAGTCTGCAAATTGAGGAACGAACCATAGTCAAATTCAGGATTTGAATTGATCACTGAGTCTTTCATGTAGACCGGGAAGTGTGTTGAATCTGGAATCGAGAACATAAATGAATCTCCGGTGTAAATGCAGTATACAGGGTTTAAAATGTCTGTCTGGGAGATAGTCGCCAGCTGCCTTGAATTGGTCTCGTTCAAGAAGCGCTTCTTTACCGGTTGTTTTTGCTTGGGCTGAGAGAGAACCTGTGGGGGGTAGTAGCTTCCATTGTAACCTGCTGAGGACATCTCGACGGTCTTCATAGTGCAATTTTTGCTTGGGTCTGGGCACGTGACAGAGCCATACAAGTCAACGTACTTGGTTAAATTCTGATATTCAACTCTCTTTTACCCATATGTCAGCTTGATAAAAGTTGAGTTAACGTATGTTACCACTGGCGCTTTGTTTCTGCAGTTCTGGTCACATTGCAAATCTACATTTCTGGTTGAGTTGCAAGTGCAAACACCGGTGATCTTTGAGCGTATTCCAGGTCCGTCACAAGCATCGTTGCAATCGTTAATAGGAACACATTTGCCGGTTGGATCGCGGACAATACCATTTGCTGGGTCGCAACGACTGAGAACGTTGGGGATGCAGTCTTAAATAGAAGATACTGTTCCCTAAGAGACTCCCTCGGTATTGAGATAATCGAAGCCAGAGAGACAGCGGCACGATGAATCTACTGGACTGTAGTTACGGAACTTTCCAACGCAAGTGCATTACTCAGCACCTTCATTTGAATCAGCGAAGACTCCGCAAGGTCTGCATCCAAGTTATCCGTAAAGAGCATTGTAGCTACCTTAAGGACACAGGCGGCACTCTGCTTCCGAACCTGCGCCGAATTCATTATTGTAGGTCCCAGGAGGGCAGTCAATTGGCGCGAGTGTTCCACTTGGGCAGTACTAGCCCTTAGGACAGATCTATCCTTTGTCTTGTAATGGATCCATAGGATGATCACTGCTAGTCGTGCCATAGCAGAGGAAGCCTGCAGTGCACGGCTGGCATTAGGGTGTAGTAAAAATGCTATAAGTGCCGATGTCGCAAGGCAGGCAAGTGTTGGCTGCTCCGTAAATATCATTCTTTTAGACGTAGTACCCATTTGGGCAAAGCACTTACCATTCTGTTTTGAAACCACATGTGTAGCGAGCTTCACACTTTTTAGGCGCTTTGCTTCCCCGTGGACAATAAGAATTCACAGGACACTCAACTTTCTACCATCTTGTCTGCTTGCTACAATAATAGCCGCCAGGACAAGTTTGCATGATTGTTGAATTCATCGGGCAGTAATATCCGTCTTCGCATAAAGTAGGGCTTGCTGAACCTTCAGGGCAGAAAGCTCCAGGGGGGCAGATCTAGCAGTCTTCAATGGAGTAAAGACCGGTGATGTCTGAGTAGTACCCTGGAGGGCAGTTCAGTGGCTAAATGGTGCCTTCGGGGCAGTATTTGCCCATGGGACATGTAAGTAACGTGACGTTAGAAATTCCAGTTGTATTGCAGTAGTTGCCGGCTGTGCAGTTTAGGCAATCAGCGGCGTAAACTTGCTTCATGTTTGGATTAAACGTTCCGAGTGGGCAGTCGTAGACCAATTTATCGTAAATAGCCCCGTTGCCCTGGATTGGGCACCATTAACCTGTTGGGCAGGGTATGGGGGTGCGGGAACCTTTGGGGCACATGTAGCCTGGTTGGCAGCCTGTGCAGTCAGAGACTTGGCGGGCGGCTGTCATCACAGACATAGTTCCGTAAGGGCACCAGGAAAATATTCCAGCACCGAGGCCGCAGTATGTTCCTGCTGCGCATTCTTTGCCAGCTGGGTTAGGTGAACCGGTGTAGGCAGCATCGCATTGGTAGCCCGCAGCGCATTTGTCAGCGACGATACCAGCTCTGCAGTAATTTGTGGCGGTGCACATAACACAAGCATTTGAAACTTTATCGAAGTAGGTGCCGATGGGGCAAAGAGGCTGTCTTTTGTTGCCACCATTACATCTAGAGCCAGTTATGCAGGCAATTTGAGTGATTTTTACTGAGTTGTCACAATAAAATTTTTCATCACAAGCCTTGCAAAGAGTCAGACCAGTCACCGCACTGTTGAAGCCATCAGGGCAAGTCTGTTGGTGGATCAAATTGTAAGAGCAGAACTTTCCAACGGGACAGATGTCACCAATTAATACGCCTCCCGCGTCTTTGACAGCCACAGGTTTATATACAGTCACACCACGCTTGCAATAGTAGCCTGCAGAGCATGAGTAATCTGCAATCGTACTCATGGCGGTATTTGGGCAGTAGCGACCATTATAGCAAGAATAACATCCCGAACCACTATTACCGTAGAAACCGGGGTAGAAGGTGCCGATGGCACAAGCTTAAGCGTCGCCAGTGATGGTGGCGAGGTAGCCGGGGAGGGCTGGTCCATTGTAAGTTGTAAACTAGCGTGAAGCTGTTTAGATGAACTGCACACCTTCAATCAATGGTCTCATCGCGTAAGAGGCGCTGCGGCAGAGGTAGCCTTCAGCCCATGCGCAAACACCGACAACACCATCGTTAGCATTGCCACTATCCGGCCAGCAGTAAGACCCTTTGTCGCATGCGACACAGGAAATTTGATTGACACCTTTGTAGCCGATAGCGCACTTTTTGGGGTAAATCGATCCCGCTGGGCACCAGTAGTGTTAGTAAGCAGTAGCACATGAGGTTGGTGCAGTCATTCCACTCGTAGGGCAATAGCTTCCTGCTGTGCAAGTAGTGCACGTTGTTTGTCCAGTTAGTGCTTGGAAGGTACCTGGTTGGCAGAGCAAGTTAATTTTGCTTCCTAAAGGACAGTAGCTTCCAGTAGGGCAGGTAGTGATGGAAGTTGTGTCCTTGTGATTTCCGGGACAGAATGATCCCGCGGGGCATGCAGTAATACCGACGGAGTTATTTGGGCAATAGTATCCAGGTGAGCAAATAACGCATTCATCTGTCGAGGTAATTCCTCCGACTGTGCTGTATGTGGCGTCGGGACATGTGGTTGCTGTACCAGCTACACAGAATTTGTCGATAGGACAAAGATCTGATCCGGAGGCTGAGCTGGATCCTGGGTTACCACCCGTGCCGGCAGCGCAGATGTAACCATCTTTGCATGGGTATTTATTTTTGTCTGCTTCGACAGTCGCCTGTGAGGGACAATAGAATTTTGCAGGGCAAGACAAGCATTAGGTAATAGCTGAATAGCCTCCCGCGGTCTCGCCGTAGGTGCCGATGGGACAGGGGTTCACTGAGTATGATGCGCTACCAGCAGGGCAAAAGTACCCTGGTGGGCATGTGATTCCAGCAATAGCACCCACTGCGGCTCCTGGCGCTGGGTAGCAGTATTTGCCAGCTGGGCATTCTTTGCAGTCAATTTGCATCGTTAAATCTTGATATGTTCCTGGAGCGCAAATTTACATTACAAGAGTGCCGAGGGAACAGTAGGTTCCTGCAACGCATGGAGTTATGACTCCATTTGAGCACACGTTACCAGCAGGACAGGACTATGGGGTGGGGTAAGCTGTTGCTAAACCAGCGCAGGTATTACCGGCAGGACAAGTTAAGCAGCTGGCAATATCTTTAGCGCCAAAGAAAGAGTTATAGAACCCTGACTAGCAGGGTACTTCAGCAGTGCCCGCTTCGCCAATCCAGTAGCCTTGATTGGCTAGACGGCCCGTGGTTCCATCAGTAGGTGTGGGAGTAGTTGCACCTGAGATGCAGTAGTAACCAGCGAAGCACTTATTCTTTTTGCCTGATTTGCAATAGTACCCGGAGGGACACAGGAACTGAACTTTTTAGGAAGTTGTAGTGATTGTTGTGTCTGTTTCGCACAAGTAGCCGTCAGCACACAAAGTGGGAGTGATGGCACCCACTGGACACCAAAACCTATCAGGGCATGCTATGGGTGTTATCGTGGCTTAAAGGGGACAATAAAAGCCAACTGTACAAGGAGTACAAGATAATTATCCTGTAAGTGCTTGGAAGTACCCTGGGTCACATGGCGAAGCGGATATAAGAGCAGTATTCGGGCAAGAGTAGCCAGCAGGGCAAGTGACCTTTTAGCTCGGTGCTCCAACAGCTAATGTGTAAGTGAAGGGGCAGTAGTTACCCGCCTCACAAGTGACACATGAGTCTTGAGATGAGAGGGTATTGTATTTTCCGGGGGGACAAGGCAAAGCAGCCATGGATGCCGCGGGGCAGTACTGTCCTGGTCCACATGTAAGAGTTGCAGTCGTGGTTTTGGCAAGACAATATTTGCCGATTGGGCAGGGATTGGCAATCATATTAGCATAAGACATCTGGAGGTTAGGGCATTAGTATCCCTCTGAACAGGCGTGACAGTCGGCCTCAGCTTAAAGTCCTCTTGCATTTGAGTAAGTACCTGCGGGGCACTAGGTCCCTGTTCCTGTTGAACCTTGAGCACAGTAAAATCCTGGCTGGCAAATTTATCCCTTGTTTGTTGCTAAGTCTTGGGGCCTCTCAGCATTGCATCCCACGTTGCAAACATAGCCAGCATTGCAATTGGTAGCAGTGTTTACAGACATTGCGTAGTCATTGCAGAAAGTTCCAACAACGCACAACGTTGAATCCCCACCAACGCAAAAACTTCCTGGCTGGCATAACCTACCCGCAATTGTGGGTATCGGGTCTACTTCTCCGGCCAATTAAGATTGGTAGCCGTTAGAAATGGTACCCGTAATAGTTGGAGATTTGTTGTAGGTGTTCTTTGAGGGAGGTACAGCACAGTCCGAAAGCGATGAGGCCAGAGTGTTTGTGGTTGTCTTTCCCTCTGGACATGAGATGGGGAACGCTGTTCCTGTTGGACAATAGTACCCCGCAACGCAAGCTCCTGGGGTAACGGTTGCTAAAGCGTCACATTGGAAGGCCTATGTGCAGGCAGTGCATGATGTTAAACCACCAACTGCTGAAAATGTTCCTAAAGGACATTTGAAAGCGGCAGGAGCTCCTGCAGTTCCACCAATAGATGTGGCGGATGTAGGGCAGTACTAACCAGCGCTGCAAGCTGTTGGGGTGGTTGCAGTGCCTATGGGACAGGCTGATCCCGAAGTGCAAATAACAGCTGTAGACAGTCCTGCTGTTAGACATTAGTAGCCCGGCATACATTTCACACAGTCGGTTGCTGCTGTAGCGCCAGCTCTTGGCATAAAAGTTCCTGCGGCACATTGATTCATTACAACGCCAGCTGGAAGCAAAGTGTTATCACAGTAATTGCCCGTCTAACACAAGTAGTAGGTGGCTCCAACAGAGTAGTAGATGTTTGGATTGGCAACTGGTGAACCAGAGACGCAGTTGTAACCACTTTGGCATTTGCCTGCTGTTGCAGTGTTTGCAGTAATTTCAGCTTAAACAGTTCCATCTTTCCAGCAAAACATATTGACTGGGCAGGGATTGCATTTGTTTGGGGTTACTGTCGTATCCAAGAATTTTCCTACTTAACACTTCTAGGGGAAGATTGTGCCAGCCACAGAGCAGTCAGATCCCACATTACAAGTAGCAACTAGTGCCAAACCAAACGTGGGGCATTACGAGCCAGCTGTGCATGGGGTGCATGCCTGAACAGTCGTTCCAGGAGTAGCCGCGAAGGTTCCTGGCTCGCACTTAACTTAAGCTGAAAAGCCTGCCAGAGTGAAATAACCAGCCGCTGCGAGCGTGTTTTGATTTGACGATTACTCAGGACATACAGTTCCCGCAGCGCACAAAACTCTTGACGCAGCGTTTGCGCAGAAAAATCCTGCAGAGCAAATGATACACTCAGATGCGGTACGAGCGCCCAAACCACCACTGAAATAGCCAGCTGGGCAAGGTGTTGGATTTTCTGTACCGGTACCACAGTAGTATCCTGATGGGCAGATGTTTTAGAAACATGATCCATCAGTAGTGACCGTTGGGTCGCAGGGTGTCTCCGTAAAAGGAGTTGTTGTTTTAGCTCCAGTCACGGCGTTCGTGTTCTGGCAGAAGTACCCAGCAGCGCATTTATAAGCTACGGGGCTCGTCGAAGAGCCAGGAGTAAGAGATCCAGCGCCTTGTTAGGTGCAGGCATATCCTCCGGGACACTTCTAGCAAGAAGAAACAGCATTCCCAGTATTGGCACTCAGGAAAGTACCAACAGGACAGGAATAAAACATCTGGAAAGTAGCAGCGTTTGAGACCGTCTCCGGAGTACAATACATACCAACAGGGCAGACTTGTGTTTTACCATAGAAGAAAAATGAGGCAATTCCTGTTTGTACAGTGCATGCCGTAGCTGAGCTAGTTCTCCAGTAACTGACTCCACATGCTGCTTGGTAAGGACCTATAGATCCTGCGGCGCAGACATAGCCATCAGTGCAGGTGTTAGAGGTTGTCGAACCATCGTCACCCTGCTTTGACCAAATGCCAACTGCTGTCAAGGCTGCTGCTGTGGCAGTAGCGCAGACATAGCCAGCTGGGCAAGGTTTGTCGTACATTAGACCAGTCTCAGTCTAGACCGACCCAGTACTGACTGCGGTTTCAGCAGAAACTCCTTCAGCACAGAATTTTCCTGCTGAGCAAGTAGTTTTTACTCCACCAATACAAAAACTTCCAGCTGGACATTTGGTGTCAATTGAGGTGTCTCCGGCTAGCGTCCAAAATGTGTCAGCAATATTCGCTGCTGCTGCTGTAGTAGTTCCAGTCGCAGGCGCAGACTTTCCTGCTGGAGAGCTTGTGCAGTATTGTTAGCCAGCAGCTGATGTGTATCCAATTTAACACACAGTTGCTACTTTTCCAGGAGGACAGAATTTTCCCGCAGCACAGGCAGCGCATGTGGCTCCGTCTGCTGCAGCCTGGCCAACTGTAGTGCACTGAGCCCGGGTGGCTGCTCCCGCGGGACAATAATAACCCTCTGGTCCGCAAAGAGTTGCGTCGCCAGCACTGGCACCTTCTCTGTAAAAAGAGCCAGCAACTCCATTAACGCAATCCGATGAAGCGGTTCCTCCACTTGCTTTTGTTTTTCCGGGTGAGCAAGGGTAATCTTTTGTGAAAGCTGTTCTTGCGGGGCAATAGAAGCCAGCGTCACAATTAGCAACAGGAGCTACAGATGTTCCCGCTGTACAGAAGGTGCCTGCTGCACAATCAGAGCAGTCGTCTTAGCTGGTTGCTCCAGTTGTAACGCGAATTGTTCCAGGTGCGCATGAAATGCCTCCAGTTGATTTGGTACCTTCAGGGCAGAATTTGCCTACCACGCATGGTGCTGTTCTGGCGGGCATTGGAGCAGCGTTAACAGCACTGTTTTGGATCAAGTTGTAAGTACCTGCGTCATTAGGATTGCAGCCGGCCGAACTGTACTGATTGACGCTCGAGGTGGCGTAATCGTTGTGAAAGCCATCGGGACATACCTGCTTTAAATTTGTTGAAGTAGTACCCACTGCGCCTATACAGTAACCGTTGTTGCAGTTCGCGGTAGTGCTCGTCGTTGCGGTGTAACCGGGCTGAGCGGAGAAAGCGGTCTGATCAGTTGTCTGGGCTGGGCAAAGGTAGCCATCAGGGCAGGGAGTTGCCACAGAGCCGCCGCATTGCGAGCCAGCAGCGCAAGTAGAGCAGTCTGAGATTGTATTGTAAAAGGGGCCTGTTGTTTTTTTAAAAAAACCTGTTGGGCATTTGAAGTCTTTGCCGTCGTGGCAGTAATCAGCGGTTGACTAGCTGCACTCGCCGCGTTCACCGATTGCGCAGGACGTAAGGGCATTGACTCCTCCTGTGGTCTTTGACCTTAAGTACTCTGGACAGTCTCTGAGAGTGATTCCTGTGTAGTCATCAAGCTGGTTCAGTTGCGAATATTGATTCGTTAATGGCTTCGCTGAATTCTACAGAAGCGTGTCTGTTGGTGATGTGGAAGAAGGGGTCGTGACTACGGTAGTGGAAGGACTTATAAAACCTCCAAAATTAGGCTCACAAAGGGGGTAGTTGGGAGTGAGGTACTCGTACATAGTGCAGTCTGTGATCAGGGTTTCTGCGGTGTTGTAGGTCTTAGAATGGCTGTTGAGCACGAAAGCTGTGAAGTACAGGTCATCTGTCCTGCAATAAGACCATGGGTAGGTGTTGGGCTCGTTATCAAAGAACCATGCTTAAGTAGTGTAAGTTTGGGAAGGGTAGGGTCCTGAATCATAATTTCCTAAAGAAGAGCCGCTGTTTGGATTAGCTATTGGGTAAATTCCTGAAAGTTTGGCTCCAGCAGGATTGAGGAAGTCAACAGGATTACTGTTGAAATCATCCACAGTCCAAAGGTTTCTGGTGAAAGTTCTTGATTTGGACTAGAAGGGGCAGGTCTGCAGCTGTCCAATGTGGTCGAGGAAGTAGGCACTGATGAAGAAAATAGATCCTGTCGCGTACATAGGAGCGTTGGCGTCTACGCAGTTAGCGTGGGAATTTATACTGACGCGACGATCATCGACACCCATAGCGACTGCTGGAGCGTAGTGAGTAATCTATGGATTTTTACCCCAACAGTACCCATTTTAGGGGATTCCTCTTTGGGGAGGAGCAGCTGTATTAGTCAATTGGTAATAGGTGTTTGCTCCAGAAGACACACAGTACATGTTGTCGGGGCAATCTTAGCAGGCATGGGTATCTAAGCTAGAACTAATAGTTTGATAGTAAGTAACTTTGTTGTTGGCAGGGGTGCTGGTTGAAATTCCTTAAGTTATGGTACCTTAGGAACAACTACGAGTGTGGCCTCTTTGGCCTTCTTAGTCATTGTATTAAATGTTGCATCCCAAGAGATAATTTGGTGTGCTCCCCTGGGTATTAGCTGGTGAATTGTTCACATATGGCGCTGGGCAGTGGACGTTGTTGTTTATATACAAGCTGTCGCAGGCATAACCAAAGTAGTCTTTGTTTGCGGTGGGTTAACAGTCTGTACTGTCAGGATTAGCAGCTTCGCCCCACCAGGAGACTTTGTACTTTGTATTTGTTCCAGAATAAGTTCCTGTGTTATCACGGACTACGTTTAAGCCCGTAAGTTAGCAAAGGAACCCAGATGTTGACCTGATCGCGTCTCCGGAGAAACTCGGGGAGTTACAGGTACCTCCTTCAATCGATGTAGCTTGTACCCACTCTACAGTTGCTGATGCTGTTGGTGCTCCAGTACAGCCAGTTTGTTGAGTGTTTCCGACCAAAGAGTATGTCGCAGTTGTACAGGCGACTTTGGAGGCATTGTTACCAGTTGGACAGTAATAGCCCGAGGGGCATGGCACATAATTAGAAGCACCAGCAAGGGTAACTTGCCCAGCTACGGTTGGAACTTAATTTCCATTGTTGCAGTAATTGGTAACTGTACACGTCAGGCAGGCCGCGTTATTGACAGTGGTATATTCTGTTTGCTGGCATTACTACACCAGGCCGTATAATCCAGGACAGCTTTCCGGGACTACACAAGCGGTACATACTCCAGCAGAAGTTGCTTTGAAGCCTGTACCGCAAGTGGTCATAGTTCCTCCTAAATCAGGTGTTTTGAATCCGAATGGGATCTTGATGCAAAAATCATAGCCGGCAGGGCTGTAGTAGCCAGTTGAAGTTGGACAAGCTGTTGCTACACTACCTGAGCAATATTTACCTAAAGGACAGTCAACACAAGTGGTCGACGGCCTATATTTTCCCCAGGGGCATGCTGAAATCGCGGCTGAGCTTGTTGCACCAGTTGCCCAGCCCGCGTATGTCGCGCTGCAGGTAGATTATCCTAAATCAGCGAAATTAGGCGACGCACATACAGGTGCTGATGCTGTGGTAGTACAGCCCGAGCCAGCCGGGCATAAGGTACATATCCCTCCGGCTGTAGAATACTATCCAGAATTGCAAGCCCTTGGTGCAGACTTTAAAT
>Ga0007760_11443536_pt1 | contig 13805 bp, 16 predicted proteins | sample LauGreFBDMM110SN_FD_61637 | JGI IMG/M metagenome (GOLD analysis project Ga0007760, IMG submission 61637) | Metatranscriptome of freshwater lake microbial communities from Lake Michigan, USA - Fa13.BD.MM110.SN (Metagenome Metatranscriptome) | ecosystem: Environmental > Aquatic > Freshwater >... | reverse complement strand
TTTTGCTTCTTCTTTTTTCTTAACGATTTCTCCTACTCCTTCAACATCAAGAAGCATGACAACTCCTCCTAGAATCCATTTTCTGGCAGGTTATCTAGTTTTTAATTATCCGCAGAATATATAGGTATTTCCTCTATCTTCTGTTCTATAGCATGGGCATTGATAGACACTCTTGTCTTCTTTTCCTTCGGCAGGAATAATCATAGCTTTACAATAAACGACGGGCATAACAGAGAACATTTCTTTAGGTTTAGATTCTTCGAGTGTTCCTAGTTGTTGATCCCATCTAGCTCCTTCTAAGATGAATCCATAAACGTAAGCTCCGTCTTTTCCTGGTGCATCTATTTCTTCGATGGTTTTTTTGGTGACTTCAGTTTGGATGTATAGTTTGTTAAGTTCAGAGGCATTTTTTCTACCAATAACTTATTTGATAGCAGTCAAGAAAGATTATGGGTTGAAGAATCTTGAAATCATAATAACTTTAGGAATGTTAAGAGGATCATCTCTAAAGAGATTTAATTGTTCAACTCTCTATGCAAGATTGAGCAACCAAGATGCTAATCCTCTCTTAGAGGGATAAGCAAGGTTGGTCCAAGGAACAGGCACTCTATTTAATGCAAGATCATTAATAATAGATTCCATTTTTTCGGAAATAGTCAAAAGACCTTGGATACCTTAGTTGATTTCTTCAAGGGATCTGCATATTTCACTAAGAAGAATATTCATATATTCGATTTCTTATAAAAAGACATTTTAGTAAGGTCCTTTGCTATCAGCATCAATTTTAGTTTTGATGTCTTCCAAATTAAAGATTAATGATCTCATTTGCATATCTTCAAGAATGTATTTGAGAAGATCAGCAGCTATTTCAACATTGGTTTTGACATCAGTAGATCCAGAGGCCTCGGTGTCTTTAGGTTGCAATTCATAAAGTTATGCAAACATGTCAGAACATTGTGTGGTTCTAAAACCGATTTCAGTATTGCTGTGAAGACCGTAAGCGAGAGGTGTTTCAGTTTGTAAACAAATGTCGATGTGTTCTAAGTATTTTTCGTAAACATTAGGTCCTGGGACTTTGAATGATAATCCTTTTCCTTCAATAAAAGGGAATAATTCGATTTCATCGAAAAGTTTTTCGTTCATAATATTGTATAAATAGTTGATAGTGAGTCTTCTATCCCAATCATCAACTATGTGTCCACCGTACATAATTTCTCCGAAAATATAGATAAGATCATCAAATGGCACTTTTCCTCCTTAGTTATTTTCCATATATTTGTTCAACACAATTTATGAATCTCTTAAATCTCCGATACTGAAAGGATACATCATATTCCATCCTTTAGGTCCAAATCTTCTTCTTTCAATAAGAGTAGAATGGAAGAAACATAAAGCGAATAAAATAGATTTCACTTTACCATCTTTTTCTTCAATTTCTTCTTTACTGAAATATGTCCAAGCTCTTTTCATGTTAGCTTTTAATCCAGCAGGAGGTTCATTAGTTAATTTGATACTTCTGTCCAATAGACCGATAGGAATACCAGTACTAGGATCAGCTGATAATAAAAGTCTGAAATTAGCATTTCCTGCACCAGCTTCAGCACTATATGCATCAAGGATTTTTTCTAATTCTAAAAGCCAAACAGGCATTAAGTGAATATTTTCAAGCATGACCCAATGTCCTTCTTTGTTACCTTCTTCTATTCTTCTTTTGGCAATTTCGTCTTGCCCTTGACCCAAGGCCATGGTGAAAAATCCCTTTCCTGGTTCAATTTTTCTTTTTCTGCAGATCTTTTCGACTTCTTTGACGGGATCAGCTCCTGGTGATAAAATGAAGAAAATAGGAGTGTTGGGATCAGAATCATCAAAGGCTTGTTCAAGGATATCAGCAAAGGTGCATTTTTGGTCCATGTCAATGTATTCGGGTCCGTAAGGAAGATTGTTTCTAATGAAGTTTCCTAAGGCTATAGTGATTCTGTCAGGTCTAAGACATCTTAACACAAGCAATTTTTGGAATGGCATGTTGTCAAGTTTTTTCCAATCAAGAGGAAGTTTTTGATCTTCTGGGCATAATTCATTGTACCAATCTTTGAATCTATTTGGTGCGTCTTTTTCCATGTTTTGAGCGAATGATCCGAAATCGTTCAAAGTGATCAAAGCTTGAACGGAATCCCAAGCAAGTTATGGGAGCCAATCAAGAGGATTTTCAGTTCCGGGTCTAGTTTTTCCTTTGACGAGGAAGTCCATTTGAGCTGGTTCGTAAGCAACATCAATAGTCTTCTTTTACATAAGTCTGAAAGTCAATAAAGTAAGCCAGACAAGCTTATGTCTTTCAAAAAGTCCTCTCATAATCCATTAGCAAATTGTGAATCGAATACTCTTGATCAATTCATCAATTCTAGTTTCATCTTAAGCGGTAACTCTGAAAATGGCTTTGAAGAAGAATTTATAGAATGAATCTAGTGAGTATTGATACATGTGAGCAACTATGTTCAATTGAATACATAAGAAATACAACATGGCTCCTTCAGCTGCTACTCCTCTGTAGAGTTCTCTACTGAGATTAATTTCAATTTCTGTCACTTTAGCTTATTATTGTTGCACTTCAATTTCCATTGATGTCGTTTTGGTGATATCCAATTTATCGATAAGAGCTTTGTTTTCTAAGATGGTAGCAGGGTCAGCTTCAGCTAAAGTTTAAAGAAGTTCCTCTTCAAGTTTTTCTAATGTCACTTAAAATTCATTTTGTTTTTTCACTAATTCTTATTTAGTTTACTCAAGTTCAGCTTTTTCATTGTTCACAACTGATGCTAGCAATTGTTCTTCCAAACCACTTTCCGTAACAATCATATTAATGATAGTACATTAAGCAGCTATTTCTGGTCTAAAGTGAGGATTGAATAATTTTGTCATCAAAAATAGTTTGAAATTAGGATCATAATCAATAGGATCACCTCCCAATTCAAGTTGATAATTTTTGCCTGATTTCTTGATAGCTTTATTAAGTAAAGGATCTAAAGTAGCATCAATTTCTTATTGAATACCCTCCATCATGACATATTTACCATTTTAAATGGCTTCAATTAATTTATTTAACCATTTCTTTTGATTGGGGTTAAGTACCAACAAACCATCTCCTAGAGAACCTCTAAGCCAAATAGATCCTTGCAATTAGGGATCGATAATGAGAGGCCATCTAGAGGCAGAAGTGATTACTGCAGCATTTTCAAGAGACATTTAATCAGCAGGAAGTCCTTCATTTTTCCATTGAGCCATTTTACTTTCAGTTGTAAGAATACCTAATGGAGTAACTCCTGTAGTAATAGGAATCTTTTTATCGATGATATCTGGAAGCCAAGTATTTGCCCATAAATTCAATCTAAATTTAATGTTAAATGCTCCAATATAAGAAACAAATGCCGATGCTAACAAACAATCTCCGATTATAGTGAATGTTTGTTTTCTCAGTTATTTAACAGTTTCTTTCCATCTTTTGTTTTCACCAGCAAGTCCGTTAACTAATTTAATAGCAGCACTCAATTTAGCTTCACAATTAGCAGCATCTTATTCTACAGCTTGTTTAGTAGCTTCAGCTTCTTCTAGTTAAGCTTTTAAGGCAGCAACTTTCTCATTCAATACTCTAACTTTTTCTTTAACAATAGCTAGATCTCTTTATTTAATAGCAAGAAGTTCAGCAGCTGCGTTCTTAGATGCAACCAAAGGAGCAACATTTTTGAAAATTCTATTGAAGATAACTATGTTAATAGACCATGAACACAACATCATAGCAGCATAATTTTATGATTTCATTGATTCTACTGTATAAGATGGATTTGCCATTAATTTATTTGTTTTATCAAGAATACTTTGATCAATAGATTCTCCATTAAAGTTTTATACTTATTCTAAGAATTTCATAGGATTAGCCATGGTAGTTTGTGATTTTTTCCATACTTTTTCATCAGGATCATTTTCAGCTATTTTTTCTCCTAACAATGTGAGTACAACTTTGGAAGTTAAGATAACCAAGACTGGGGGAGATCCCAAAGCTTTCATTTCAGTTATATGACCTTTATTCATACCGGCAACAGCTGCTTTGGCTTTTTCTAAAGCGGGTAAAGCTTCAGCTAATGCTGTTTCTGCTTCTTCTTTAATTTTGTTAGCTTCAGCAGCAGCAATATTAGTTTAATCTTCTTCGATAGTAGCAGCATTTTATTCAACTTCAGCAATAGCTGATTCTCTTCCGACCATTGCAATCAAAGCATCAGTTTCTTCTCTTCTTTGTCCAACAACAACCATTTTAGTTTTTAATTCTTATTGAAGTCCTTCGACTTTTTCTTAGGTCTATGCAAGAATCAACAAACCTTAATCGAAACGTTGAATATTCATTTCGATATTTCCTCTCTTAACATTCAAAATATTTTTGTAGAATGAAATCAATTCTAAGAAACTCTTAGGAGTGGTATAATTGTGTCTTCTAGCTTCTTTAAGGAAAAGAACATTAGCATCATCAATTGATGAGTGAACGGTTGCCATATTTAATGCAATTTTTTCTTTCAAATCAGGTTCAGGGAATTCAATATCAGAAATAAATCTTGATGAGACATCAATTAATGCATCTTTAGGCCAAGGATGGAACCAATCAATACTAGTAGCATTGATCAAACCAGGGAATTTTCTTGCTTTGACTCTGAAATTATCTCCTACAGGTGAGAAACACAAGATAAGTTTCATTTTTTGTTGCATTTATTATAAGAAGTAACCAGTTAAAGCTTCTAAGTTATCAGCGACTCCACATCCTTTGGCTTCATTTCTAAGATTGTTAATCATGGCTTCGACATCTTCTTTAGGGAAGAGATCGGCAATCCATCCAGAGTTAAGGATATCATTGATGGGAATCAAGAATGATTCATATTTGATTTGAGAATCAGTGATCATGAAACAGCAAGGAATTGAGCTTGGTTTAGCGATTTTTTTGTAAATTTCTTGTAAGAACATTTTGAGGTCATTTAAAGAGTAATTACTGGTAACTACGATTTGTTGGATGTCGAATCCCAAAATAAAGGCAGATATTTTAGAAAGAGATTATTTACCGGAACCTCCGACTCCGACAAGTAATGCAGATCCAGTGGGGAAATCAAGAATTCTACAGATTCTTACAATGTGTTCCATGGCATCGGTAAAAAGAACAAGGTCCATGATTTGTTTTTGTTCATTGTATTCTTAAAGTTTGTCTTCGAGGGTGGTTTTGAGTTCAGATAAGTCTTTGATTTAAACGTAGGATTTTTCATATCCTTAATGAGGAAGGACGAAACTTGTGAAAAGGTTCACTTATGAGTAAACAAGTTCTCCTTAGGACTCATCGATTTATTTGAGAATAGCATCTTTTAAGTAAAGTTTGAATTGATCTTAGTCATCTTTACTGATCATTCTGTCTTCGAAAACTCTTCTACATTCAGCAACCCAAAGAGAAATCATTTAAATTGGTTTGGCTTTGAATTTATCACCTTGACTCAACATGACTCCTTCAGTAATTTTAGATAAATCTCTCAAGTTGAATTGATAATGGAACTTTTTAGCGCTGGGAGAATATCTAGTGTCTTTCAAAATTTTATTGAAAATATGGATAGTTCCGTTTATTAAAGGTTCAACTAATTTGTTCATTTATTCGCATTCCCAAGGTTTGAAGTGTCCTCTTAAAATGTTTCCATAAATACTCTTGATGGTGTCTTATCCTGGGGTGAACATGGTAAAGACGGTGAAGTGTCTTTAGAGACGTAAATCAATGGTGAAACTTCCAGATTTAGGGTTTAAAGCTCCCAAAAATAGGATGTCTTGGAGGAATTTTCTTTCTTCGAGGAGTTCTCTGTTGAAAACACTTGCGTAGTCGTTGATATATTGCAAAAGGGCAATTGGAGATTAAGTTCCATATTTATCAACCATAGGCATGTTGAAATCATCAATGTAGTAAATAAGGGTTTTGTTACTTGCAGATCCAAATGTCTTACCTGATTTCTTCACTACCATCGATTCAATCGATGCTTGCAATGACACACTGTCAGTGAAACTATTGAAGTTCATTATTCTGAACTCAATTTTTTCAGAGCTGCATGAGGATAAGTAGTTCTTTGTCACGGCAGTTTTACCGGTACCGGCTGATCCAATAAAAAGTACGGGCTTGAATCTTTGAACGTGTAGGTCCAATAAATAATTAATTCTGGTAGTGTGCAATGATGAAACGTAAATTCGTGAAAAAGGAGTTTCATCAAGTCCAACGGGCATATACTCAGGGATAAGAGTGTTCCAGTTAATCCAGGTCATCTTGGAAACATCGAAGAAGTAGTCAAATGTCAAACCACCATCTGGGAATTTCACCTTCGAAATGCTTCTCCAAAGAGAAGAGAAGGCTTGTTAATCTTTTTCATCATCCTAACCACCTCCGACTGATCCTCCGATGGCCCACATACTTGCAAAAATAAACAATGCTTCGTAGGCAATTTTTTAAGGGTCTTCTTTTAATTCGTTCAAGGCAGATTCCCAAATAATCATGAGTTGATCTAACAAACAACATAAAGTTTGGATCATAGCCATATCGACCATAGGACAAATGTGTCTGATCTTGTTGATATCAGGGTTACTTTCAATATATTATTAGAAGCATCTATAGTACACATTGTAACCAATATCTCCTATGTCTTTTCTTAAAAGTCGGGTTTCAATTGCACTTCTGTTTTTTTCTAATTTATCATGAGTTCTTTATAACCAACTGTTGATTTCAGGTTACCAACCGATATCGGTTTCATTAATAAACAAGACTCCTGCTCTAGAAACTGTTGCAGGCGTAGCATTTTTCAAGTTACTGATTTCAAACACAAGTCTCATTTGAGGAGTAAGAGCAATTCTATCATTAGACACCAATGTCAACACTTTATTATCGTCCATGACTGTATTTAAAGATTCAATCCATTCAGGATCAATATCTCCATCCAATACTGACCATTTATATGATTGGGAAGATTTGTATTTATCTTCATTTTTCACTTAATTTTTCATAAACATAGACAATACTCCGTTTTTCCATTCTTTAGATTTAGTGTATGAACCAAATAATTCATCAGATGTCACAGCTTTAGGATTCACAGTATCATATTCAGTATCTTCATTATTGTTATTTTAAACTTAAATTAAAGTTTTCCATACTGCTGATTTACCACATCCTGGTGGTCCAATGATAAAGACGCAATGTCTAACTCCTAAGATTTCTTGTAATTGAACAACTTTCAATGCAAATGCTTCTTCTGGAGAGTAACCCATATTATCTTTGGCAGTTTTCATGACTTGTTTTTTCAATTCAGCATCAATTTTCGATTCTTGTTCAATTTTAGGGAACAAATCTCCGATAAGTCTAAGGAAAATAGGTTTATCATCGGTAACAATTTTAGGAATATTGAAATCTCTTAAGGCTCTCATAAGAAGAGGATCTTCGGGGATTTGAGGATCTTGTCTTTTGAGTTTACCGGCTTATCTTAGAACTGATTTAACGGCTCTAAGACCCCAATCGTAATGTCTAGCTTTACTTAAGAGTTCTCTACTGAGCATGTACAAGGTAACAAATTTTTTACTTAAGTTTTTAGCGGTACTGAACCCTTCGGACAAAAGCATATTTTCGCAAATAAGGATAAGATCTGGGGTAACCATGGCGCATGATCTGAAAAGAGCTTTAAGATTTTCAGGCAATTCTGTTCTTCCTGCATACCCAGGATTCATGGTAATGAAGAATCCTACTGTATCAATAAGTGCAATTTCTCCCAACTCGGTGAATTGGAATTTGGTTTTTCTTTCTTTCAAAGCATCCAATACACATTTAACTTAGGACGAGACAACAGATAACACTTCGATGGAAATTCTGTTGAACTCATCGAAGCATCCCCAGGCTCCGGATTACGATAATCCCATGAAAATTTAAGCCATAGAGTCTTTATTCATTTGGTCAGAACAGTTAAACACAATGACAGGAATACCCACACCTCTTCCGAGATCTTTAGTGGTCTCGGTTTTACCTGTACCAGCAGGTCCGGCAGGGGCTCCTCCCATGATAAGATTAAGAGCTTAGGTAAGAGTGATGTAGCATCTATCAGTAAGAGGGGTAATGACCAATCTAATACTGTTTCCAACATATTCAAATGAATAAAATCTAATCCAGTCCACAATTCTGATAATACATTTCATTTTCTCTGCTTATTTTTCCCAAGGGAATCTTAAATTTTATCTAGATGCCATATCTTTATCTTTATTTTCCCAATAGAATTTAAGTTGTGATAACCAAGCAAAAGATTCAGGTTCTGATACTTTGGTAATGACGAATTTTTCAACAACATCTCTGGAATGGACATCGATGGTAATAACGTTAATGATTTTATTTCTTTCTAACCAAAAAAGATCTCCTCTGACTTTTTTGATGAGTTCTTCAATTCTTCCTTCGATAACTCCTTATGCTTATTTCATAGCCATTTCTTATCCTCCTTAAAGATCTTCGAAAGCTCTTTAGACATCCTCAGTCCATACGATTTATGTACATAATAATGCAACTTAAGCATTATAGTGTTTTAACCAATTTTGTCTTTCCCAACCTTCAGTGTTGTCCCATTATTCTGAAGTTTCTTTAGCTTTAGCCAAAACTTAGTATAGAACTTATCTCATTTAGTATTCAAGTTCAGTACACCAATTTTCAACAGCTCCCTCACAAGTGAATTTTTCTTAGAATTCAACAATTTCACCATCTTTGGATTCCATTCCGTAAGATACTTTAGGAATAGATTATCCAGGAGCAGGTGGATCAAAGACTAATGTACTTAAACCATCAAAACAATCTCCGATGAATTCACAAACTTTGGGAGGATTGGTACCATTTGATAGAATGGTTAATAAGGATTGATTACTGAGGAAATAGAATCTAGGGAAAGATTTTTTTTTGCCTTCTAGATATTCATTTAAGGATGTTTCACATCGTTTAATGCTTGCGCTCATTACTTGCAATTATTCGAGTTTTTCTTTGGTGCATGCTTCGATAACTCCTGGGTTACCGCTAGTATCAAGCATAATATCTCTGAATTCTCTATCGACTCCTTCGAAAACTTTGGTTTCCTCGGACAATTAAGATTTAATATCTTCTGAGTTGAGGAAAATGTTAACGAGAACTTTCCAATTTTTTTGAACTTTGAGCCATTCTTAGATGACATTGTCTGATCTTTATAATTTTTCTCTCCATTCTTCGACGATGGATAAGAAAAATTCAACGTATTTTCCTTAACTTTTCATTCCCATGAGGTCCATGCTGTGTTGATCTAAGAGTTCAATCATATTATCGAGAGGCAAAAAGCATTTGGTTCCGTTGTAATCTTCGAATTCGAAAATTTATTTGGTCCAAGCTTATTCGATATTTTTAAGTTTTTTTTCGATTTTGGCTTCTTTTTAAGCGACGTCGACAATTTCGTTGACTTAGGCTTCGTATTTATATAAATGAAGGTCCAAAATGTCGCTGAAAGCGAAAGTAGGAGAACTTTATTCGAAGCTTTTTTTGGTAAGTTCTTGAAGTTGTTGCCAATGTCTTTTTTCCATAAACTCGCTGTGGAGAGAACTGACAAGGGGCAAAACAGTGGCCATGTTTTTGACTTCTTCAGAAATCACAGGGTGACCTTTGTAGGATTTGATTTCTCTAGGAAGATTCTTCAATTAAAGTTGTAAAATTTTATTGGATTCGAACAAAGCATCGGCTTTGATTCTTCTCCAAGATTGTCCTTACCAGTCTTTGTATTAATAGTTGACCATAGCAATTCCATCCCACATTAATTTAAGGTTTTTCAAGTCGGCTTGGCATTCTCTCAAAGCTTTGTAATCAGACTATTCTAATTCGAAAAGTTTTTCCAATTAATTGAAATCTGTAGCTTCTTATTGGACTTCTGTCAATTTAATGTAATATTAATCGATCATAGCATAGGCTGCATTTACTTCTTCAATGGTTTATCCTATTGTGTAGTTGAAAGGAAGAACTGCCATGAAGTTGGTTCTGAACTCCTTGATTTTTTTAGAAAAAACGTCAAGTCTTTTCTTGATGTTAATGGCTTCCTGGGTTTGTAAAGGAAGGATATCAGCTTTGATTTTAAAAACTTTCTAGGTTGTTTCTTTGAAAGCAGCGTAAGTGTTATCAATAGCTTGTAAAGGTTCTTCTTCTCCTTTGTCTAACATATTGATGGAGTGTTTCTTCAATGTATTAACCATTTCTTTCATTCTTTTAATGACTCCCTCGGTTTTAGGTTCAACGTCCTTAACGTCAGAAATAACTTTCATAACGCTCATAAGTAAATTTTTGTTGCCCTGATTTTCTTCATCAGCAGGATTTTTTTGAATTCCTTAAGCAGTATGAGCCACAAATCCTTTCAAATTTTTCAAAGTTGTTTTGAATTAAGTGATCAAAAATTCAGTATAGATTTTTTACCAATTACTTACTTTAGTGTTCAAAGCAGCTTTCAAAGGTTGCAAGTTAATTTTAATCCAAGCAATTTCTACAGGTGTATTAATTTTGTGGATTTCAGATTAAACTACTTTGAGAGCACTAATTTTTTCGTCGAACAATTCTAAATAAGGGATTTTAGCTTTCACACCGATCAATAAAGGGTTATCACGGTGGGCTTTTTCGTGTTATCCATCTCCTTCAACATCGTCTTTCAAAAATTCGTCTTCAGCAGGATCATTGTCCACTAAAAATTTCTCAAAAGTTTGAGTAGGATCATCTTACCATAAGTAGCTGTATTTGCCGAATTATTCAATAAATTGTTTTCCTTCTCTATCGATACTTTCCAAATTGACATTGATCATCGAAAGCACTTCTTTCAATTCAAAATAGTCTCTCAATTCTTACAAGAAATCAGAAGGCTCAGATTTATCCAATCTAGTTATGAAAAATGAGTATTGGAAAAAATCACTAATCCATCCCTATACTGCATTTATTACACTCATTCTAGAAGTGTCTCTAAGAGGTTCGATGGGTGGGTCATAGTTCACTAAACTGTCTTAAAGTTCAAGTTTGATCTCAAATATAGGTACCACTCCTTCTTATTTTCTAACATTAAAATCAATTTATTCATTCAAATTCTTTAATGCTGTTATAATGGCAGTACTAATACCAACCAAAACAATTTCATTCACATAGTCTACATAAGCCTTCCAAATTGGAGATTTTTTATCAATTTTAATAGCATCATTCACTTCCCTTATTAATTTGTGAATAGCTTAACCATTCTCTTTTACATTTTATGTTTTTGCAGAAAATACTGCTAAGTGAATCTATTAAAAGTCATCTGGAGATAAAGGTTTATTCTTTCTCTCAATCACAGGTTTATTAATAGCTTCTAAACATCCTTTCACTTTTTCGATAGCTTCTTTCATTTTTTGGACTACTTCAAAAGTACTATCTACAATATCTTTACATTTGTTAATGAATTATTAGATTTTATCAGATTTCCATTTGATTTCTGTTAATCCTGGTTCAATAGCTTAATCCATTTTTTCAATTCTATCTTTAATAAGAGGTTCTTCGACTGGATGCAAACATGTGATAATTTGATTGTAATTGTTTACAATTAATTCTAAAGAAACAGTTTGTACTCTGTAAATATCTACTTTATCAAAAATTAAGACAGCGGCATCAGGTACAGTTAAATTAAGTAAATTGAAGTATCTGACTTCCCTTAGTAATCTGACTAAAGCTGGGTCAAAGTTAACCTTTAAAAGACCATTTTCATCTTTATTTAAAAGGGGTTATTCCAGTTTTTCAGTTGAAGTTTCTTGAACTTCTTTTTGCCAGTTCAAAATTTTAAGATGTTCATACTCGGAAATAGCTTTGAAAATAGAATTATATAATTTTTAAACATCTTTGTATTCTTCTCTTTCAACAATAGTTTATCCTAATTGAGCTAATTTGTCTAAAGGTTCTTTCATTCTTTCTTTTAGTCCATTACACCATGTTAAAGCACCTGATACTGGAGGCATGTTTACATAAATTGGTGATTTTTCAAAATCAGCATTATCTACAAGCAATTTTCCTTCAAGGAATATGCTTTAAACCAATTTCAGGTCTTATTTATAGTTTTCTAGAAGGACGATGTGTTTTTTTTCAAGTTCATCTTAAATTATGGGTCTATTTAAGAGACCTTCAAAACTATCCAAAAGTTTAAATCTTCCAATTATTGTATCACAATCGTCAAATCCTTAAGTGATCACAGAAGCAAGTCTTCTTTCTAATTCTTTGATTTTAGCTCGGAATTCATAAAAATCATCATCAAATTCTTTTTTGTCGATATCCATGATGTCGTATTTGACTCCTTAAAAAGCTTCAACTGCAGCTTTGAATTCGTTGAAAATCTATTTCACAGATTCAGTCAAAGTTTTTCCTTTGGTACCTCCTAATTCAATTTTATCCAATTTATTGAATTCAACAATAGTTTTAGTTAAGTGTAAAATATCATGGGCTCTTTCAAGGAAACTGTCAAGTTTTACAAATAGTGCATTTGTAGTCAATTTCCATTATCCATCAGCTTGAGCTTTGTATTCGAAGTAAGCATCTTTAAATTTAGTACAAATATCAATTGTGTTCTAAAGTTTTTAGTAGGCTTCTTAGGATTCATCACTTTTGATTAAAGAAAAAATTGTTTCCCCACTTGCAAATTCTCTAGCTTTACTAATAATGGCATTGCATATTTCTCTTATTAAAACAACAAGTCTAGGAGGAGATTTATAGTATTTGCTGTGATTCCAAATCATCAAAATAGTTTGCATAATTGGAATAAATAAATCATGAGTAGTCATGAAGTCTCTACCGGGGTCTTCAAGATATTCAAAATTTTCTTTCAAAGTTTGTAAATATCTTGAGTTATCGTTAGCTTCAACTCTAGCTTATTACACATCTCTTTAGAGTTTGTTAAATGGGCCAGTATAAGTAGATTTATTAGCTTCTAAGAATTTCAATATTTTTTTAACATCTTGAGATTGCAATTGATCCCAAATACTGTTCAAATTCTCAGATTTATTGTTCCAGAATGTCAATTCAGTAGTAGGACCAGGATCATTGCCTTATTTAAGAGCCATTTCTGGTTCTAATTTAAGAACATTTTTGATTTATTTAGTCCAAGTAATAATAGAACTTTCAAAAATATGAGCTTTATCTTTATTAGGGGTTTCATCAGAATCAATGAGTTTTTTTGATGGCATAGGTAACATAGTTCTTCCTTTGATTAATCCCAACATAACGTAAACTTGGGCTACGTAACCGTTGAATTTATCCATTAAATCTTTAGTAACTAAATCAGTTTGTCCAACTTGATTTTAAGGGTTTTATATAACAGGTCCTATCACATCATGGAACATTGTGTAACAGTGTTACAAAATGTTTTGACTAAGTTCAAAAAAGACCAAGTCATTATGTATATTTTCCAGAGTCAATGGTTCTTGAGTTAATTTGATAGCAACAACTCCTCCTTTTTTCTAGAATTTTTCAGGGGCAGGTGGATCAGAAGAGATGTTTACAGACTCTGCTCCAGTTTTAACTATAAATAAATGTTCACAAACTGGGTCATTCAATATAGCTTCTATACTTTTTTTATTATCTTCAGTTTCATATGATTTTTCTAATTTATCAGCTTAGATTTTGTTCTTTATACCGAACATCCAAGCAACTCTTTCTTTAAAATAACTTAATGGTGTGGTGGGTAAACTGTCTCCCATTATCTATATATATATATATAAGTTTT
>Ga0007760_10017473_pt1 | contig 14144 bp, 28 predicted proteins | sample LauGreFBDMM110SN_FD_61637 | JGI IMG/M metagenome (GOLD analysis project Ga0007760, IMG submission 61637) | Metatranscriptome of freshwater lake microbial communities from Lake Michigan, USA - Fa13.BD.MM110.SN (Metagenome Metatranscriptome) | ecosystem: Environmental > Aquatic > Freshwater >... | reverse complement strand
CACTGTGCTCATGCGACGGACAAAAGCAGTGCGGTACCACGTTTGATCCAGAATTCTGGGGGCTGCTCACCTGTCTTGAGGTCAATTGAGAACATGAATGAGTCTTTAGATCCCTAAGCACCACGCATTGGGTAGTAGTATGTGGGACACTGATAAACGCCAGACAGGGCTTTAGTCCTCTTGAGGATTGGCTTGAAGTGCAGTACAGGCATCGGGCAGTTAAGCTCCATAACCTCTGGCTCCATCAAGGCCTGCTTTTCATGATTCCACTTGCCACCCTCCAAGAATAGCCCCTTGATGTATGATCCATCCTTAGCGTGTTCTTGTATTTCGTTCTCCTAACGGGGGATGGTGATGAAGTCAAACTCCAACTTATCAATAGAGGGAGACTTGTCATCCTTTCTTGCAAACTTCTGAAGCAGTGCAGTAGTGAAGCCAGTCGGGTAAGTGTAGGCTGAAATCCACTGGACATAGGGGATGCCCTTCAAAGACCAGGTAGTGAAGAATTCGTACCTCAACTTAAGATCCTCAAACCAAGCTGCAAGAGGCTTCATGGAGAAGTAAGCGAATGCGAAGTCTTTGGGCACGACGTTCTGATTAATGCTGGTCAGCATAGCTTCAAGATCTGGCGATATCAAAACCAGACCTTTGACTCCCTTCTCAAGTTGAGCAAGGTCGCGAGAGATCTTGCTGAGCAAGATGTTGTAGCGCTAAACTTCCTGCTACAGAACCACGTTGAGAGGGTTTTCTTTTTCTAATTTGGACCTGTTGATCTTGTACTTCAGAGCTCCAGTGTCTATAAGAGTTGGAACATTGTTCATAAGTCCTTGTAGAAGAGCGACGATTGCATCGTCTGCATTGCTACCACCGGAAGAAACCACCTGGGGCTGAAGACTCAGAATTGAATAGAGAAGCTCGGTAGAGTCCATAATTTGAGACGTGATTTCGGCGTTGGTGTGCTGACCGTAAGCAATTGGGGGGTCTAGCGCGGTCATGTGTTTACCGATTTCTTCGCAGAAGAACTAGGGGGTAAAGATGCTAGCCAGGTCAGGGTGTTTAGTGCCAGCTTCATCTGCAGGGTAAACGTAGTTTAACTCTTCTGTGCCTGTGGGTCTCCACTTTTCAATAGCAACAAGAACGTCATCAAAGATCTCTCTTGCGTAAACTTTGATGAGTCTTCTGTCGCGGTCATCTGTAATACGACCACCATAGTTGGCTTCGGCAATCAGGTACTGGATGGCCTGCCAGTTGATCTTCTGGCCTTTGGCGTCAGCGTTAATAGGAACTCCATCAATCGTACGTCCGCAAGAGTTTGCAATGGTGTCCTCGCAGACTTGGTAGTCCGAGTCATTGAATGAGTAACTGACGTTCCAACCGAGGGTCTTGAACTTCTTCCTTTCAATGAGAATGGTGTGGAACCATGCGAGACCAAAGACAGCTTTCCTGAACTCTCTGGCCTTTTCGCAGGTAGTGAATGTCTTACCCTGGTTGTTGAACAGGCGAAGCATGTTGGATTTGATTCCTCTGGGGGGCTCTTGAGCAATCTTGATGGATCTCTGAAGCAGAGAGATGGGGAAATCCTCGTGGGAGGAGGCACTCAAGAAAAGTCTGAAGTTGCTGTCCAACTTGCCCCTATAGAGCTAGTCAAGGATGTTCTCCAGTTCAGGCAGAAGACCGATGGACAAATGGCAATTACTGAGGAAGCACCACTCACCCTCTTTTGCGCCCTTGTTGAGGATCGCGATGGCTTTCTCTGACTAGCCTTTTCCGAGAGAAAGGGTGTTAAGCTTGGTATTCCTTTCTTCGGCAAAGCGAAGTAGACTTTCAGTTGGGTCCACACCTGTTGTGAGGACAAAGATGACAGGCTAAACGTTGATGGACATATCGAAGATCTCGTAGATAGAAAGTGCCTTGGACTAGATGAACTCCTGTTGCTTCATGCCTTCTACGACGTAGTTACGAATAGCGAAGTTGACGCGGTCAGGGCGGAAGCACCTGAGGATGATCATCTTCTTCAAGGCCTCTTCGCACTTGGTTTCCCATTCTCCTGGCAACTGCGCGGACTCGGGCTCTGGTTTATCTGATGAGAACCAGTGCTACCATTCCTTAGGATTAAGGTTGATAGCAGCGGGCAGTCCGGTGAAGGTTTCGGGCAAAATCTTTTCAAGTTCTGTAACATGATCCCACATCTGTTGCGTAATCCAGTCTTGTTAGGGCTTTGCCATCTGTGTCTTCCTGTCCAGCACAGTTCCACCTCTTAGGAAGAAGCTGTACTCTTCAGCTTTGATCGTGCCATCTGCCATCTGAAGTTTCACCAGCATTTGTAGCGACAATAGTAGCTTGTGGCGCTCAAAAAGAGACTAGCAGGCTCTGTTATACACGTTTAATTTGTGCACCTTCATGATGGTGTCCTGGCGGTCCTGACTCACCGTCTCTTTAGAAGAGGTGATGGACTCTTCAAACAGTTTTTTGTACCAACTGAGTGAGAACTGGTACATGGGGTCGATCTTGCTGAGGTCACTAAGAACGAAGAATAATGCTGCAGCTTTGCGACCGCAGTTACGGTAGACTTCGCGCTGGTCATTAATACGTCTCATTGTAATTTCAGCGAGTTCGATATCGGAGTAGACTGTTGCTGAAGTTTCCTTTGAGATGCCGAGGGTGTTTACCAGTTCGACATCTTCAAGTAGATTAACCTCAGATTCGACCAGACGCTTAAGAATCGAGTCTTCAAGCCTCAACAGTTCAGCTTTGCCCTTTGAAATCGTCTACAACTTATCATTTTTCTGAATTTCGAGGGTTGGCAGTTCACTTTAGATAATTATGCCAAGGCACTGCTCTTCAAGACCTGATTCCTTGACCGTAAAGTTGACGACAGTAACTTTAGTGGATATCTCGGGTGTGTAGTGGGGGTTTGGCATGCGAGTCGTAATGTAAAGGAAGAAATCTTTATGGTAATCAATTTCCTTGTCACCAATCTTGACAGACTTTTACTTCTTAGAAATTGTGATGAATGATTTGTTCAGCAAGTTGTCCAGTGAAGGGTCCAGTGTCTCACCAATGTCTTGAAGTAAAAGCACTTTACCCGCTTAGATACATGCTTCGACCTTCTTCATGTAATCTTTATCTTTTAGGTCGGCGATCACGAGGCCTCTCTTTGAATGCATGTTCTTAATCCAATCGTTGGCCTAAGTCTGGGGGTCGATGTTAAGCGCCCATCTTTGACCCTGGGTCACGAAGCAGCCGTTCTCAGTCGAGAAGTCGTCTGTAGGCAAGCCATCTTGTTGCCATTAACGTGCCAATGCCTTGCCGGCAAGGAATTCTGAAAATTCGAAATTTTTAGAGTAAGGAATTTATTCCTCCTTAATCTTCCTGAGCCATTCTTTGTTCAATAAATTTCTAAAGTCTGAAGGGAAGGGACCGCAATAGGACATGAAAGCAGCCGATAAGAGGCAGTCTCCAATCAGGTTGTTGAAGTTGAAGTCTAATTCTTTGACCTAGGTATCCCAACGAGTTTTCTCGTCAGCCAATCCCGAAACCAGCTTTTCACCGCGATCGATCTTGCTCTGCAAGCTGGCAAGGTCGGCTTTAAGTTGGTTGCTCTCTCTTTCTTTCTGCTCCTTGGTTGAGATCAGACTGGCGAGCCTGGTTGTCAGGATTTCAAGGTCGGCTTCTTTCTGAGCCAAATCAGCATTCAACTTTGCTACGAGGGCTTGAGCTTTCGCCATTTGTTCTCGCTTAGGAATTACAATCTTGAGGGCCTTGGCGTAGTCCTCAATGGCGCACACCCACTGGCAGAGGCAGGCAGCCGCAAAAGATTTGTTTTTAACGTATTCGAAGTTGAAGTCTTCCTCCTTGGTGTACTTCTCAATTTCCTTGAGGACATTGGCGCTAATATTTTCTTTGTCGAATTCAAAAAGTTTATTAACGAATTAGGGATCGTTAAGTTCTTTTTTAACACTAGCCCAGTCTTTTGGTTTTTTAAGGAACACCATCACAGCAGCCATCACGGTTGCGACGTCTTTTGGAGGGTTGTTCATGGCCTTGATTTCAGCAATGTATTTCTTTTCCAGTTTTCCAACGGCTTCGTTTGCGGAATCCAGAGCAGGCTAAGCTTTCGCAAGCTCTTTATGAGCTTGTTCCTCGATCTAAACAGCGGTTATTGTCTCTTTATTGATGACGACCTTGTCTATATCGATTTACTTTTGTTTAATGGCCACCTCTTTGCTTTCTTTTTCAGCATTCAGAATGAGCAAATCACACTCCTGTGATTTCTTAGCGACTTCAGTGCGTTTGACGTCAGATTCTGTGGTCATGATCTTGACGTCTTCACGAGCCTATTCGAGCTTGCTGAGACCGTTTCTGAGCTTATCAGCCTGAGTACCAATCTTAAGTCTCTTGTCAGCAAGCATAGTTATGTAACCGTTGAGTAGCACAATGAAATTGGTTGGAGTAACATAAAATACTCTCTTCAACTCCCTAAGCATTTTCAGTGCTGAGTTCTGAGAAACTGTGTGCGCATAACCGCATAAGTTTGCTAGACCTTTGCGGACCTATTCGCTGGGCAAATCAACTAGGGACAGGAACTTGGTTGCTACTTCAATAAGAGCTTCCTCAGGCCAAGGCATGAACCAATCGATTGTGGTGTTGTTGATAAGCGCGGGGTACTGTCTGCAGTAGTTGCGGAAGGTGGCACCCACTGGGGACATCAGAATAGCCAAGTGCATGTTGTCTTTTACTCTATTGTAGAACCATTCGTGCATAGCATCAGGGGACTCATTGGTTTGGCCCATATTTTTATAGCGAGGTAGCATGTCCTCTCTGATTCGAGACAGCTCATCAGGCACGTAAACATTTGGCACAATACCTGAATTAAGCATGTTCTGAATGTCTTCCAAGAAGGTCTCCTGCATCACATCATTGTCTGAGAAGATAAAGCAAAGAGGTTTCTTCATTTTGTCACGGTAAGCCGCCATTTCGTACATGTCCTTCAGCTTAACTCTGAAGTCCTTGAGGCCAAAGCCAGTCTTTATCTCAAGCTGGTCGCAGTTCATTCCCGAAAGGTATGAACTGAGTCTGGTCAAGGAATGTCGGCCTGAACCTCCGACTCCGACCAGGAGGGTGTGACCTCTCTTCAAGTTGATCACACGAATGATCTTGCTGCAGTGGATGATGGCGTCTTTGAAAAGCACGATGTCCATTTTTTGAACCTTTGGCTGTGAGTTATATCCTTATAGGGAATCCATAAGTTTGGTTCGCATTTTGGCCATGTCTGTTACTTCTTCGTAGACAGCTGAGTCCGGATAGCCCTCAGTGAGGAAGTTAACGAACACAGAGTCATTTTCGCCGGTCATGCAGTTTTCTTTGTAGTTCAGTTGGAAGATCTGGTTAAGTTGTTCGTCGAGGATTGCCTTCATGCGGTTTTGATCTGCGACGTCGATGAGGCGGTCATGGAAGACTCTTAGGACTTCATGGCCCCAGAGTTTGATGATCTACTCTTTGCTTTCATAGTAGTCTTTCTCAGCCTTATACATGCCTTGGAAGACTTTGCTGATGTCTCTCATGTTAAAGACGTAGTGGGATTTTGCGGGCGTGGGCAGGAAGTTTTCGATCATTTGGTTGTAAATGTTAATTGTTGCCTGAGCGAGAGGTTCACACTGGCTCTTCACCTCCTCGAAGAAAGACTGGAATTTAGTAAGAGCGATGGTGAAGAAGATCTTGTTCATATTCTGTTCACTGGGCACTGTGTAGTTGATTGCGTGGAACTGACTCAGGAGGCGAGGCGAGATTTCGGCACGACCTCCTCCCGGCTTGCCCATGGCGGAGATGATTTGGAGATTACTGATGTAATTCCTAGCAATTACTGTAGTATTGCGAGCGAACCAGAACTGGTGCTCAATGTGCTAGCGGATAAGCTCAAGGGGGGGTTAAGAGCCGTAGGTATCTTTTTTTGGCATGTTAAGGTCGTCAATAAAGCACACGGCTTTGGTCTTGCTGTTCTTGGGCATGAACTTATTTTTTGCTCTACGGTCGTAGTAGGATTCGATCATGCTTTGAAGACCCTCAGAGGAAGAACCCGCTGAGAAATTAATGACAAAGGACATGACCAAAGCGTCCAGGCCAGTCAAGACACCCTCAACCAGCACTGTCTTTCCAACGCCGGATTCTCCGATAAATAGAATTTGTGAATTCTTATCGATGAGCTTCTCACAAACGAACCGGTTCCGGACTGTGTCGACTGTGGGAACCATAATCTCGTGGAATTCTTTTCCTTTAGGCTTTAGGCTGCTGGTTAGCTTCTCTTCCCAAGGAGCCCAGTCTTTCTTCTCTAAGTTAATGTAGTACTCAAAGACTGTGTTGGTGTGGGGGAACATAGCCTCGATGTCACGCATCACGTTGTCAATGTTTTTGCGACTATTCTCGTCAACTGTGGCGCAGACAGACCAGATCAAAGAAAAAACGAACCACTTCTCCATATAGGCGAGGAAGTCATCACGGGATTCTTCCTCACCCTTTTCGAGGTTTTTGGTGCAGGAATCGAACAATTAAGAGAGAGAGCGCATGCATGCATTCTCACTTGAGGCCACTAGCTCGACGCAACTAAGCTTCTTGATCTGAAGTACTTTGATAACCCACTTTGCTGTGAGCTCTGTGAGTTTATCAGCAAAATCTTGGCCACGTGTATCTTTCTTAGCTACAATCCACTACTCAAAGTATGGCTTCCAACCAAGCTCTTCTAAGTCCATGTAAATCATACCTGCACGAGAGACCGTAGCTGGTGAGGCGACTGCAAGATCCTAAACTTCAAAAAGAAGACGCACGTTTGGTTTGAGACTAGTTCGATCACCATTTGTGAGTGTGAGTAGTTTTGAGTCATCCAGTACTGAATTCATGGTCTCTATCCAAAGGGTGTCAACTGGACCATCAAGGATCATCCAACGCCAGTGAGTCTGTGCGGCGCTACACATTTCTTTAAGGACATCACTGAGGATGCCGTTTTTCCAGGTTTTCTGGCCTCCAACAGATTCGTAGTCGCCGTAAAGTTCTGCGACATTAATACTCTTGGGGTTGATTACTTCAATTTTTACGGGCTTAAATTTGCAGTCCTTTTCAGCAACGTTGTTTTCTTTTTGCTATTTGTCAAGAAGGTTCAGCGCTTCCTGCAAGATTTGCCAGCAAGCGGTTTTTCCGGATTAGGTCAGGCCAACAAGCATGTTACCATGACGTGTGACCTTGGATTCGTAAAGTTACATGCACTTTACGACAAGATTTTCATTGAGTTGCATGTTTGCTTTAATAAGGCAGTCTTCAATCGCCATCTGGAGCTCATCCGTGTTTACTTCTGGCTCCTCATTTTCAGGGAACAAATCTTGGAACATAGCGTCGAAAAGAGTTACGTCATCAGCAGTGAACTTGGGCAGGTTCATGTCTCTGACAGCCTTAATAATAATGGTGTGTTCGTCAAGGTTAGGCTGTTGACTCTTAATGCGGCCGGAGGTGTTAAGTACAGACTTAATAGAGCGCATGGCGAAGTCATAGTGAGACTGCTTGCTGAGCTGATTCTTCATTAGCTCGTAGATTGTGAACACCTTTTTAGCAAGCACCTCATTTTGGTGGAAACCTTCAGACATAAGCGAGATTTTACAAATGGTTTGGAAATCCGGTACCATCATAGCTACTGGGCGGAACTGATTGGCTAAGTTGTCGGGCAATTCACTACGACCTGCGTAGCCGGGATTCATCGTAATGAAGAGACCCGTGGTATTATATACTTCAATGTCTTTATCGTTGAGGACACAGTAGTTTTTTTCACCGCCTTTCTTGATAGCTTCAAGAATGGCCTGCACTTGGCCGGCTACGACTGAGAGCACATCAAGCAAAATACGATTGAACTCATCAAAACATCCCCAGGCACCTGACATAGCGAGACCACTGAAAAAGTTACCCATGCTCATATGGTCAAGCTGGTCAGAACAATTAAGGATAACTACGAAGAAGGCCAAGTTTTTACCGAGATCTTTGACGGTCTCAGTCTTTCCGGTACCGGCTGGGCCTTAGGGTGCACCACCTCTGAAAAGTTGAAGTGCGTTAGTCAAGGTCATGTAAGCACGATCAGTCAAAGCGGTAACGACCAAACGACCATTGTTACCTTGATACTCGCAGCCGTAGTCAAAAGTGGCGTTGAGTTGATTGATTTTGATGGACATGACGTTGGATTGACTCTCTGCCTGGGCGTCATTTTCTACTCTGTAGAATCTGAGCTGGGACTACCATTCAAAGTGCTTCTCGTCTGTAACGGATTTGTTGGCGTGCAGCTTCTCGATAACCTCGCGATTGTGCTCTTCCATAGTAATCAACGTGACCACCTTCAGGCGGTCGACATTTCTGGTGGTCAGCTTGATGCATTCGACGAGCAGCTCTGTCTTTTTCTTCCAAGCCGCTTTGAGAGTTTTAAGAGGATTTTTGTCAGTGACAATACTCATGGACTTCAAAGCTTGGTCAACTTAACCTGTCCAGTCAATCTGGAACATGGTAGTGATAATTTGACCGCACGCTGCAGAGATAGTCTTCACCATCTAGCCAGAGGGTTGCTGTTTGGTGACTTTACTCTGGGCAGTAGCATACTTATGGAACTCTTTTTTAATCACGTCCTTCATTTTCATGCGCAGATTGTCCAGCCAGATTTCTACCTTGGAGTCTACGGCAACCTAGAGCACACCCAGTTCGATGACTTCGTAATCGGGTGGGCCCATGAGATTCTTTAGGCCAGTAATTACGTAGCTCCTGTTGGGACCTTTGGCATTTGGCGGGTCAGTGTTAAATTCAAGTTCCTGGGCACCCTCAAAAATCTTGCCAATATGCTTGTTAATAGGCTTGGGGTCCTTGGCTTGGCCGATAATTTCGAGTAAGTCTTCATCTGATAAGAAATAGAAACGAGGAAAAACACCACGTTTGGCTTGCAAGAATTGCTGCAGGGACTTCTGGATGTCTTCAAGTTTCTTAAGTTGGTCTATTAAGAACTTAAGGAATTCTTGACCTTTGCCGATGAGCGCACGGTAGCAGTTCTTTTCTTTGTTGACGCGCACCATCTCTGCCTTGAACACTTAGTCGATTTTACTGAAAGTAGCCGCTTCTGCAGGGAGTTGTTTGCTTAAATCAGGCTGGCCTTTGAAAATAGACTCGAGGTACTGCCACTTGCTTTAAACATTCATCAGTGTTTCAAGCGTCTCAGTGATTTGAGAAATATTTGAGTCCCACAGGTCAATTTTGTCATCAAAGTTTTTGTAAAAAGCAGATGACTTCATCACGGACAGTTGCTGGGTGTGCTCTTCAATCAAGGCGATGATCGATTCAGTCTGTGTGATTCTGTAGTACTCATCGTTGTCAGACTTAGATCTGTCCTTCACGATTTCGAGATTGGTTGCGGGGTCTTCCTCCCACATTCGCTTGATCTCAGTAAGAGCTTTCTCAATCTTAAGCTGCTTTCTGGCATTGTCGCAGAGAGAGTAAATCATTTCAGCATGTTTAGACAGCTAGAGTTCAAACACTTTTTCTAGAGTAAAGTCGTCTGCAGTCTCAATAAATTCTTCTTTGACCTCAAGTCTAAGAGTGTCCCAATGGCGCTTGCGGATCGACTCATCTTTTAGCTCAGTAATGAGTGGGAAGGTATCTCTGAACAAATTGAGCTTTAACTTCATGTAGTCGAAGATCTGCCAAACTCGCACGTCCTTGGGTAACTCCATGATCTTCTCATAGTAGGCAACTGCCTGGTCATCCATAGCATCCGGGTTGAGCTTGTAAAACTGTTCATTCTTCCACTTGGCCCAGAGCTTGTCGAATTCGTCTTTGTAGGTCCATATCTTGCTCAGCAGTTCGTTCTCCCGTTCAACGATAAGAAGTTCGGGTTGATTTAGGTGCTCGTATTCGAAGATGTCGAGACCGTACTACATGTCTTCTTCTTTTTAGCGGTGTTCCTGGCAAATTCTGCTGAATTCCTTAAGTTCGTCCAGAGCCTTGGTGTTGTCGAACTCGTTTATCTTGTTGACAGCGAAGGGAGCTGTGTTCTTGAAGTTGACGCGGTTTTCTTGCACTTCCTTCTTGAAGTCCTCAATGCTGGAGTCCATTTCTTGCTTGAGCTCAATTGTTGATTTTTAGATCATAAGGTTAGCTTCAACCATGCCTTTCTTAAATTTAACCCAGTTTTCGTCGAGGGATGCTAACAAGATTTTGTCTTGCTCAGTAAATTCAACGACCTAGCCTTGCTTGTCGTCGTCCATAATGTAGGCGAACTTCAACCTGATGGGTTAAATCCTGGCCTCTAAGAGGTGCTCCTTGGATCGTACTTCAGCGTATCGCTCCCTGTTGCGCTTAAGCTGCTCCAACTTGGTGCAGTGCTGGCGGAGTTCTTCAACGGTCTCTTGCATCTCGGTACACAAGCTGTGGAGATCGTCTTTAGACTCCTGGACAAGGGAATTCAAAATGTATTGGATGAATTCATTACCAGCCTCAGTGAGATTATTTTTGAGTTTGCTGGAGTCGAATTTAATGAACTGTTCGTTTTTGGCGGAGGGCTTCAGCCTGACATCATTGATGTAGTCGTCAATGTTTTCAATCATAGTGCGGTAAGCACTGACTGGGTCATTGATTCCCTCAGATTTTATCTGGGATGAGTTAGTCTTGATGAAGCGTTAGCGACCTCTGTGGGTTCCCATCGACTAAATCTATTTTACTTCACTGGCGTTCTGCCACATACGGCAATCTCCCTCCATTTAGGCCTTGATTTCGTCAACAATTTTAGTGATGTGGTCGGCCAGCACGTTGATGTCTTTGCTCTTGGTGACCTATTCAACATAGGGCTTATCATACGACTTCCTCTTGTCGGGTTCGGGAAGCGCCTTGCCAAGTTTGTAGGCTTCCCATCTCTGCTCATCAGTCAAGTTGTTGTTGTCATTGTGTCTGCTCATGGCACCACCAGAATTAGAGGCGTTCTCCTGATCTGTTTTGTACATAGTTTCAACAACTTAAGCGTGCTGGTGACGGAAAACTGCCTCAAGTCGGGGTACAACACTCGTTGATTTGATGATTAACTGGATGAAATCGGAGATACTCGTTTTGAGCTAAAGATGGCTCGGTTCATTAATCACCATCCAGTCAGCATCGTTATTCCCGGAAGACCCATTGCTAATAATCGTGTAGATTCTGAAGATAGGGACAATTTCCTACATCTCGCCTTTAATGTGCTTTTGCAAGTCAACGAGTGAGTTCTTTACTGCTGACTTCAGAGCTTTTTCCATTTCCTTATCCATTTCACGGATGAACTAAAGCCAAAACTCCTGGATTTCTTTAGACCCTCTATAGAAGTAGTTTTTATATATTTTCATGAACTTCTTTACGATTTTTTCGTAGCTTTTATAAAACAAGATTTTATTGATTTCAATTTCCTTCTCTTGTGTCTTCATAAAATCGCTAAGATGGTAGATCTCTTTTTTAATCTTGGTCAGCACCATGCTATTGATGCTTTCTAGGTTGTCTGAAATCTTTAGGTTGTCAGCCTTGAACTTCTTGAGCAACTGGAATTTGAGGGAGCATTCATTTCTGCACTAGGCAACGAAGGAGTCTGCATTATTTTGCCAGTTAATCTTAAAGATACCGGTGTCGATTTACTTGTCTAGATTCTTAAGGTGTTCGGTGAATAGGTTAGTCTCTTTGTCGTTGAGTAAGAGGATGATGTTGTTGTAGTCACGCACAATCAACATGACACTTTCACGCAGCACGCGAAGTTGGTCCTTTCTCATCAGCAGTTTGCTCAGGCACATTGGGAAATTGAGGCCCAAAGTGCTGACCTTTTGCCAATACTACATCTCGATCAGCACGCGCAAAAGCTGCGCGTCGAAGTTCGACTCAAGTAAGGTAGTTTTACGCACTGGCTTACTTCCCTTGTCGGCCTTCCTCTCAGCATTCTCGTCGGTCTTCTCAGGGACACGCTCGCATCTTCTGAGAATATTGAGCTGCATGCAATCATCGATCTTATCTTGGTTTTTGTAAGCACCCATGGACTCTTGCCATTAGTTGAATTCGTTCTTAGTGATGTACTGGTCTAGCTGCTGTCTGAGCTTGGCGTACTTTTCCATAGCGTCTTTGTGGTCCTTATGTTCAGTGATGAAGTAGAGACCATCCATTGCGTTCTTGGCCTTGTCGACTCTCTTGATCAAACTGTATACCCAGATGGCGAGGCCACCGTAGTGGGGATGGGAGTGGGGCATAGGAGGTCTGTGCTTGGTACTATCATCAAAGCGGTCCTCCACCTGCTTGATTTCCTCCATAAAGAGTTTGTAGACGACCTCAGCTGCCTTGGTGGTGACGTAGTCTTTAATGGCTGGTCTCCTTGCGAGTTGGAAGAAGTTCTCAAGCATCTCAATAGCGTCCTCAATGGTGCTGACGTGCTTGAAGGTAAGGGCAATCTAGACGGTGTAAAGAACTTCGATCTGCTTGACTTTCTCCTTGAAAATCTGCCCGTAGTCATCGTGCCATTTGGTTACTTTGACGTCGAGGATGTCGTAGTTAAGGTTTTTGATTTGGTCCAGGTGCTTGTCGAATGACTTCTTCAAGTCCTCAAGCGAGACGGTCCACTCTTTACCTTTGGTACCACCAAACACTGGCATGCGGCAGTTGGCTCCACGAAGCGCGAACTGAAGTTGGCCTTCACAAATTTCTTTAAGGTCTTTGCAGCGTTGAATAAAGGCTTCATTCTCGGCGAAGATCTCGTCTTCAGAAACGTTGTAACCCTTTTTGCTGGAGTGGTTTTTGATCATGTACTGGGACTTGGTGCAGATTTCTTTCCAGTTACGGCAGCATTCTATGCATTCGTCTAGGTCCTACATGCACTTTTCGACGTTGTTGCCAAGCATGTCGTCCTTGTTGATCTTTCCGCGGCATCGCTTAATGATCAGGTTCGAAATCTTGGTCAGCAGGCTCTTCATGCGCTCGTTGGAATTATAGTACTTGCTCAACTCCCAGATGATGCGCACGCTGTTCAAAACTTCGGGAAGCATTTTTGGGATGTCTTTCGGCTGAGCGGTCTCCATCTTGCGGCAAGGTTCGTTTAGTAAGTTCAGGAACCTCAGGTTGTCTTCAGCCTCACCGAAACCATCTTGGATTTTTTCCTCAAGAGCGTTGAAGTTGGTAAGATACCCGCTCCCGTTGTGTTTGAGGACATCGATGATCTTGCGGAGTTTGGGTTCCTTGAGACGTGAGGTCAGGGTCTTAAGGTTAGCATTGCGCTCGTTCCAGTATTTGATCTCGTCAAGAGGAGAGTTGCTTTCGCCAGTGTTTTAGGAGTCCTGGTTGCTGACCAGCTCCTTAATTTGGCGCGTCCAGTAAATGACAGTTGACTCAAGGCGCTAAATGAGGTCCTTGTCTTTGCCAGCGGTGTCAATGTCAGAAACCTACTCCTCCGGGATATAGAGGAATGTTCTGCCTTTAGCAAGGTGTGACTCCTCAGTGATGGTGGCCATAAACTTGTTCAAGTTGGCTTGGAACTCTTTTTTAACACCATCGGGCCAGTCGTTTTCACCAAGAAGTTTGGGCACATACTCGGCGTTCATCTTGTTGAGGAGGTCATCGAGCGGGTTGCCGTCGATCTAGCCGCAGATGAGCTGTGAGTTGATCTTCGACATCTCAACGGGCAAGGTGCCGACTCCGGCTCTTTTGATGTAGAATGACACTTGATAGTCATCGGACTTCATTGGCGGGTTAGTGCCAAAGAAAGCGGGCGGGTTGCTAAAGTCTGTGGTGATGTCGTTGGTCTCGAGGTCGAGCCAAACGAAGAACTTGGTCAGCAGGGGTGTTTCGAGGAAATGGAAGAATTTTTCGAGGACAATGGGGGTCAGCCTCTCCGTTGAGAAGTCGTCGAGGGTGCTCAGATGCTTGCACATGTGGTTTACCCTGGGGTCTTGAAGGTAGTCTACCTTTTGCTCTTCCTCATCTTCACCTCCCTCCTCAACAGGGTCCGGCTCAGGGGCGTCTCCATCCAAGAAAGCGTCTTCGCCTTCCTGACGGGCTTGTTCGGCGTCGATATCGACTTCCGGGGGTACTTCTGTATTTTCGTTCTCCATATTTGAATGCTGTAACTGCTTCGATTCTTT
>Ga0007760_11444579_pt1 | contig 14360 bp, 1 predicted proteins | sample LauGreFBDMM110SN_FD_61637 | JGI IMG/M metagenome (GOLD analysis project Ga0007760, IMG submission 61637) | Metatranscriptome of freshwater lake microbial communities from Lake Michigan, USA - Fa13.BD.MM110.SN (Metagenome Metatranscriptome) | ecosystem: Environmental > Aquatic > Freshwater > Lake... | reverse complement strand
CAACTTTTAACCCCAAAAGCACTTGATTTACAACCAACATTTAACTGCTATTTATTTCATTGTTTCACCAATTTTTTTCTTGCTATACGGTTTTCTTTTAAATAATATATCGAGTAGCTTTTTGTGATTACAATCAAACCATGAGCTTTCATGGGCTGCGTTATATCTTTCTAGCAGCTTTTTGTTCGTTTAATATATTTGTTACATGTCAAACTATACCATCTGCCCCCTTCCTGGATTTAACTGTTCTAAGCGGTACTTCGGTTCGGACAAACTTCTCAGCTCCTTTAACAGATGGTGGATCTGCAATCACCTCTTATAAAATTGACTGGGATACTGATCCTGGAGTCAAGGAAATCCAACAAATTGTGACTTCGACTTATATTGGACCGAATGAAGTACAAGTTATCACCTCCTCTGCAGATCCTATCAACGAAAAACAGATTGTCAAAACTTCTTCCAATCCAGTTCGAGAAGTTCAAAATATTACTGTTCGGTACGCTACTGCCGGGTATTTCTTTTTGCAGTTAGACACGAGTGCTACAGGTGGATCTCTCCAGTATTCTGGGTTTATTGACGTTGGATCCCCTGGCTCAGGATCTCGTAATTCAGTTGCGGACATAATCAGTGAAATGGCGAATGTTCGTTCTTTTGGTGTAGTGAATGTCTCGACTATTCCTACTACCCCCTGGACAACGACTCAGGACACATATACTTATTTAGTCACGTTTCCAATTTCAATGGGTAATGTTCCCCAGATGGTTCCTATATTTAACCAATTAACTTCGTCGACAAAGGGCACAGCTCAAGTTGCCGTTACTACCAATACGATAGGCAATGTGCTCGGTGGTTCGTTTACCTTGTCCTTTCAGAATCAAGTTACAACACCGATTCCGTTTGACGCAAGTGAAACTGTGATGCGTACTGCGCTTGAAAGTTTAAGTACCATCGGTACCGTAGCAGTTACGCGTAGCTCCGTTGACTACCAGCTGGGATATTCATGGACAGTTGAATTTACTTCTGCTATGAATTCTGGCGATCTTCCCTCAATGGTTTATGATAAAACTGGATTGCTATCATCGAGTCCTTCGGCGACATCTTCTATAAGTGTAACTGCAAGTCCAGATGGAAACCAAATTGGGGGATCTTTTAAACTCACAGTCCAACAGCCCAATCTTGGAACTTCGCAACAAACAGCGTCTATTGCATTCAATGCCGATGCCATGACTGTAACTTCAGCTTTAGAGCTTTTGAGTAACGTGCCCAAAGGAACTATTTCAGTTTCCCGTACAGGTCCAGATAACCAGCGTGGCTATGTATGGACCTTATCTTTTCTTGATGACTACTCTCATACTTGGGCTGGTAATGTGCCTTCCATTGTTCCTGATATTTCAAGTTTAACTGGCATTCATGCTCGGATCGCTGTGTCAACGTTGCGCACAGGAACAGTTAAAGAGGTCCAAAAGATTGAAGTGCTGGCGACTGGAGCAACGGCAATCAACGCTTCGACAAAAATTATGTTCCAATACACGGATCAGTTTTTGCAGTCACAGTATTCGCAACCAATAGCACTGTCACCCGGTGCGTCACAACCCTGCAAGACCGCGATTACTGAAGTTCAAACCATCACTTCGACCACAGTAGATACCACTCAAACACAGTCACAGGGGGACGGGCAAGTATCGCACCAGCTGCAATTCCGCTTACAATACGGAGCTGAGATAACCCCTTGGATTGATGCAAATCCTGCATCTAATCCTGGTTCATGTTCTACAGTCGCCGCCACCATCAAGAGCTCCCTCGTGGCGTTTACGTTCTTCTACGGCTTGACAGTGAACTATGTTTCCGTCTCGGCCACGTACGGATGTACTTGGACAGTGAGTTTTACCAGCAGCATCGGCGATATAAATCAACTGAAAGTGCAGTCGAGAAACACCAACACAGGTGCCATAGGCTCCCTCGGCTACAGCTCCGTTGCAGGCGATGATACTGTCAGCACAGCGACCAGCACTCAGGGATCAAAAGATGCAATCAAGATGGCACTTGAAGCGATGAGTTCGATCGGGGCAGTTACAGTGAGCGCTGTCACTACTAACTCCACTTCACTCGGTGGATGCACATGGCTCGTCACTTTTGACACAAACGCGGGATCAGCCCTGAATTTGCTCAAAGTTAAAGTCTTCGATGACCCAAACACTAATATAACCCTGTCCTCGTTCTTGTCCTCTTTTTCCTCATCGTCTCAGTTCAATCCGACAGATGCCACCAAACCAGTCGTCACTACAACTATTACAAAATCAATTTCGGGTAACTCGGCTATTATGGGTGGCTACTTTGCACTGGAGTTTAGGGGTTCTAGATCGACTTATATCCCATATAATGCCGAGGCTTTTGATGTCAAAAATGTACTTGAGGCACTGGACACAGTTGGAAAAGTAGACGTGACAAGGTCAATCCCCGACGAAAACTCTGGGTTCACATGGACTGTTACCTTTCTAACTGAACTTGGAAATGTAGATATGCTTGTTTTTGATGGTAGAGACCTGACTGGCACAGTCGCCACTGGTTCTGTCATTGAATACGTAGCTGGAGTTCCACCCCCTTTTAATTCGCTGGATCAAACTAATGGACTGCCGCTGGGTTCCGCAGTAGTGACCGACCTTTCTAATCTACAACTCGTGGTGAATGATCTGGAGCAAGGAATCGGTTACTACTTCAGAGCTGCAGCCGTCAATAGTGTCGGCCAAGGACCATATGCGTTTTCGGCTACCCCGTATGCAATTCCGCAGCCCCAGCGCCCTGGAACTCCCACTAATGTCCTCCTCGCACCCATCGATGGAAAGTCTATGAGTGTAACTTTTAGTCCACCTTTGCTAGACGGGGGACCAGACATCAACAGTTATCGAGTGCAGTATGGCAGCGCAGCCTTCGTTGATGAGGTGCAGCAAGTCAGTTCCTTGTGCACTGTAACTAATGCGGTTCAGACGGTAACGACGATCACCGACCACAATACCCCGGAGGTCCAAGTTATTCGTATTTATACATCGGCTGTCGGTGTGACCGTGGTGAATGATAAGCAGTCGGTGAAATGCGATGCCACCGGAGGCTCTTTCCGCCTCTCATTCAACGGATTTCTTTCTCCTCCTATTGCATATAATGCCGATGATAGGACTATTAAAAGTAATTTAGAGTCAATCGATATCATCAATAGTGTTAATATTAAATTTATCGGCACTAGAAACACACAGGCTTGTAATCCTACTGCCGCTGGGTCAAGTTCTCCTCAGGCACAGTACTTCACGGTGGAGTTTGTCAGTGTAGTGGACATGGCCGGGAATATGCCTTTGTTGACAGCCACAACTAACAGTTTGTCTGGCTTGCGTAGAGTCGACATTAGTCACAATGTCACAGGGACGGCGCCTCTCGGTGGCAAATTCCGCCTATCTTTCAGAGGCTCTATGACTTCAGATATCCTGGTAGGCAGTTCAGCTGCGATCACACGGGATAATATTCGAGATGCTCTGACTGCCATTGACACTATTCCGACAAACGGTGTCACCGTGGCTTCAGAAACCTTAAACCCCCCTTTCACTGCTCAATCGTACCAGTTTACAGTAACTTTCACTGCTTCAGAGCTGCAGGGGGACGTTGAGGATATTAAAGTCGTGGACTACTACAATCGCGTTACCGGTAGTGACGCTAAAATTTTCATTTTCACTAACGGGGATAGTAATGCTCCGAGCTCCATACGAGGAAATGAACTCAGCGGGACGTTCCAACTTACCTTGCGTGGGTGGACTACTGACCCCATTGACTTCAACGCTGCTGATACGGTCATGAAGGCCCGCTTGGAGGCTCTTCCTAATATCGGTACTGTGGCAGTCACTCGTACCGGCCCCAATTACTTCAAGGAGTACAGTTGGACGATTACATTTATGAGTATGCCAGGATCATTTCCAATAGGTGCTGGGATTGTTGATGCCATGACACCTACCACAGTCAATACTTTGCTCGGGACCAGTTCAAATGTAAATGTTTTACTGTCTCAAGGATCGTCAATTCTCACTGGCTTTTTCTCGTTGTCTTACAGATCTCCAACGATTGGCACAACTATCGGCACGACGCAGTTAGCCAACAATATCCCCGCTGATGCATCAGCTAGTGAGCTTGCAGCTGCTTTGAACGCTCTCACAAATCTCGGAAGTGTATCAGTGTCAAAAATGACTTTGCAGAATGGATACAAGTGGCTCGTCACATTTAATGGTTGCAAGGTGGTTGCCGGGTTGGATGTATGTAATCAAGGCAACATAATTACCATGGTTCCTACTCAGAATACCGCTTCTTGTAGTATAACTGTCACACCCGTTGTTGATGGAGTCGGGCCAGGTGTGTGTCCGTCGACTAATTCCACTATCTGCGAACAATACGTCACTGATGTTTCAGGTGGAGCTCCTTATACGTATCAGATCACCAGCTTAACTGCTGGACAGCCTTACTACGTCCAAGTAGCAGCTCACAATAAAATAGGGTACGGCTACAACGCAATTACGACTCCTGCATCCAGTAGTCCCACTTACAACCCTCCCGGCGCACCTCCAGCAGTTCGACTCGTTCGAAGTCAGAATGGCCCGCCCCCGAGTATCACCGTGTCTTGGGAATTTCCCAGAGAGAATGGGGGAGCACCTGTTGTTGGGTTCCAACTCTGGATCGACGACTGGGTGGGCGGGCAGCCGAGAATGGTTTTTGATGGCATTGACCAACCGACTGTTCAAAGCTTTACCGTGGGTGTTTCAAATTCATTGCCCGTGGAAGTTGGGCGGAGCTATCGCTTTCTCGTCCGCGCAGTGAACTACTGTCTCGCCACAAAGCGCTCGACTATCTGCTATAGTGACTTCTCTCCCCCGGCTATCTTCGCAGTCCGCGTCCCTAGAGTGCCCATAGCTCCGCCTATGCCGTACAGACATTCAAAATCGGATATTGGAGCGCAAGCTACGAATGGAGATGCCACCATAAGCATTCGTTGGAATACGCCAATCGATAACGGAGGATCTGAGGTCACCAGTTACGATATCTACGCCGCAGGACCAAATCAAGCTTATTCTAAATATCCGAAGACTGTTTCCTCTGCTAGTATTCCTGGTAGCCTGTTGGCGGTTGGTGATAGAGTTCTCCAATTTGACCTAAACAACAATTCGATAAGCATAAACGAGGGCGATGTGTATCGCTTCTATGTTGTTGCGGTAAATAGTGAAGGACCATCCCCTGCTAGTCCTGTTGTCTCCATAGTTGCAGCCATGCTGCCTGGCTTGAACGGACGCCGAATTAATACATATGCATCACTGAAACCTGATATTACTGCTATTGACTCTCAAGACATAACCATTCAGTGGCCAATGCCTCCGTCTGATAGCACAGGAATGTCACCAATTACGGGCTACAAGCTGTACGCTTACCCACAGGTTGGTCTCAACACTCTGGCAAATCCTGTTACAGTTTTCCAGGAAGTGCAAGTAATTACCACTACGGTTGATTCAAAAATTAGTGAGATCCAGCAAATCGTTCTAAGGGGATTTAGTACTGGAGTGTTCGACTTGATGGTCTCTTCGAAAGGCCCGATTTCAATACAGTTACCGCCGGTGGGATCATCAGTGGATGTCTTAGTTGCGACAGCAGTGTATAACTTACTGAAGCTTGATGGTAAATGCACCAGCCTAACACTGGCAAATTGCGTGACTGTTTTGCCATCTTCCTCTGCAACGCCTATAACACTCAACGTCACATTTGTGGGTGTGGATGGTCCCGTGGATCTAATTTCAATTGATATGACTAAGATTACTGCGACTTTTAAAACAGCAAGCGCGGTAATTACCAAGATTCAGAGAGGAACATCAGCAGTTCAGGGCAGCTTCACTCTGTCATACAATGGTAGTATGTCAGTAGATTTACCTTACAATGTTGCTGCCAATGAAATGAAAGCATCTCTCGAAAATATTCCTGGAGTGGGGACAGTAACGGTGAAGAGAAATCAAACTGGTTATCGCGGCTGCTATACCTGGACCGTCACTTTTGACTCTGCAGTGGGCAACTTACCAAGTTTATATGCATCCTCAGGTCGACTCACTCCCTTGGATTCCCACGTTGGTATTGCTGTTACAACTTTGGTTTCCGGAACTCCAGCTGTTCTTGTGTACGACGGCTCTGGTGTGCCTGACGTTCGTAAGTTCACAGCGACTGGCCTGGTACCTGATACGACTTATTCTTTCAAAGTTGCCCCAATCAATGCCCTTGGAGATGGTGTTTTGAGTGCACCCACCACGACTGTTGCTGCCACGTCTGGGAGCAGCGCAGCATTCACAACGGTCTCTGGATCGAGTTTAAAGCAAGGCATTACTAATCAGACCGACGAAGTACAGATAATTACTACAATTGGATGCGCTACTTCAAATGTAGTTTTGTCATATTCATCAGTTTCTATGACATTCACTGGATCGAACACTGATGTGGATGTTGAAAGAAAAATGAACACACTCTTCAACTTAGTGAACACAATTACAGTGGCGAAACAGCCAGATGTCGCCTCGAATGACAAGGTTTTTTGGCGTGTTACTTTCACTGGATTGGGAAATGTCAATCAATTAATAATATCGAGCACAGGTAATGGCTGCACTGCGACAGTTGAGACTTTCTTGCAAGGCAATAGAAACCACTTCACTATCGAACCCAAAAAAGCCTCCGGTGAAGTTTTGCGCGAAGTAACGACTGCCTCTGGGTTTTCTGGCAAGGATATTTATTTTACGGAATCGTTCCAAAACGGTTCTTGGTATAGGGATCACGGTGTTGCTACGTACTCTCCCGTACAGTATGATATTCAACAGGTGTTCATTCCAACGTCTGCAGGTTCCGTGTACATGAAACTTGCTGACTACATGACGACGCCTCTTCCCACCACCAATTACATGTCTACTTCCACGATATCTTCGACAAGTACTGCCAGACAAGTACAAGATGCAATAGAAAGCTTTCCTAATGTCGACAGTGTCGATGTGTCTGGACCTAATCTAGCGAGCGACGGCGCAACTTTCTTGGTAACTTTCTTGTCCAATTTGTGCGAGGTTCCAATATTGAAAAGCGATAATACCATCGTCGTGGTCACGAAGACACAAATCGGCGTGTGTGAAATCCAAACTATCACAGTAGCCAGCGATGCCATGTTTGTTAGAGAGGAACAGATGATAACTTTGCAGTACAATCCCAGTCTGCTAACGCCTACTAACAACATCACCGTCTCGATTGACTCTGTTACGCTGGTGACTGTCAGCTGTACAACGCAGGCTTTGTTCAACCAAGCCTCTCTGGAATCGGCATTTAACACATTGCTGGGACCAAATGGTGCGCCACTCAGTACGTCAGTGAGTAGCTTCGACATCACTTGCCCTAACCCCTCAGTTGGTGTCAAGTGCACGACGTTTACAGTGCTATTCACAGCGCCAGTTGGTGATGTCTCTATGTTGACGGTCACGGGAGACCTTAAAGTGACGCGTCTCAGTGTAGTTGAGAAAGTCAAAGGTTCTTCTCCTATTAGTGGAACATTTACAGTATACTACGAAGGCCAGTATACTGATGATATCAATTTCGACGCTAGCGCTGCAACTGTCAAAGCGAAGCTCGAAAAGCTTGCCTTTTTAGGAAAAGTGAAAGTCGACCGCGATGACACGTTCAATGGATACAAATGGACAGTGTCGTTCATCCAGAGCGTAGGTAATTTACGCATGATGCAAGCATCTGCGTATAGGTACGAGGTTCAAAAGATTTGGACTACTGGTGGATCACCTACTCCGCTGAGCGGACAGTTCACAATCTCGTATGGAGGTAGCACTGTGAACGTAAATTATGATTCTACTAAAGAACAGATGCGGGCAGCGCTCGAGTCCATGCCTTCTGTTGGGGCAGTGGAAGTTTCTCAAACTTCTAGTGTGAATGGTCAATATGTCTGGTCGGTCACGTTCCGAGCTCTCGTTGGGAATGTGCAGCTGATGGCCGTCGACCCTCACTTGCTACTTGGTTCTGATGCACAAGTGCTTATTCAGGAAGTGACTCCTGGTAGTAATCAAACTTTGCTGCCCATAACTCAATCCCCTCGGCTGAACGTGTACGAGAAAGTTCCTGGTTTACCAAGCTATAGAGGTGAATACATTGTTGATTCGCCGGGCAAATACGACGTGCGTGTGTCCCAGTTGATATCTGGTGGTTTGAATGCTCAGTATTATGACAATCAATGGTTGTATGGTTCTGCTGCCATCGACAGGATCGATCCTACTGTAGACTTTGATTGGTCCTCAGGCCTGGTCACAACGTTTTCGTCCGATTACGCCAGCGTCCTTTGGACGGGTAAAATAAATGTGCCGAAGACTGAATTGTACACTTTCTATTTAATTGCTGACGACTCGGCCGTTCTGTATTTGAATCACAGTCTACTAATCGATACAGGCTCCATTTGCTGCACTGAGATGAGAGCTCAAATTTTACTCACTGCCGGTGTATACTACGACCTCTCTCTCAGTTACACGGAGCTGGTCGGAGCTGCGTCCGTCCATCTAAGCTACTCATCAGTGTCGACCAAAAAGAAAATTGTACCGTCTTCAATTCTTTACTACGTTACTCCTGTAGTTGGCAGCCCATTCACGACAAGTATTGCACCCGGAGCAGCTGAGTATCCTACGACTATTGCTTATGGAGCTGGGCTGACTGATGCTATAACGGGAACTCAGGCAACGTTTTACATACAGACCAAGGATGCCCTAGGCAACAATATGTCCCCGAATTACGAGTTGTGGGATCCAAGTGATCTTCTGTCAGTCGAAATCACAGGCAAAACCTTTGCGACTATCTATTACCCCACTCTCAAGTACGTTGGTGGTGGACTCTTTTCGGCCTCGTATCTCCCACTTCGTGCAGGCAACTACTCGGTCAACGTGAAGATGGGTCCAAAGGACATCCAGTGTGGGCTGGGAGATGTCAATGCATGCTCGCCGTTCAAGCTTACGGTCGTTCCAGGTCCCACTGTTCCCGCTGTATCTGAGTTCGAAAGTCCGGCTGTTGAGAAGATGGACTACCTCGTAGAAGCCGTCGCTGGCGAGTACGGGTACTTTTACATACAAGCTAAGGATGCTTACGGAAACAATCAAATTGTAGGAGGAGATGCGTTTGAAGCTTTGTTCACTTTAAGTATAGACCCTAGCTTCACATACAGAGGCAATGTCGACGATCACGGCGATGGTACGTACACTGTTCAATACACGATACCCAAGTCTGGCACGTACTCTGTCAATGTGACTCTTACTACAGCTGATGGAATGAAAGAAAAGCTTCTCGGATGCGTCGGAGCAAACTCTCCGTTCATTTTCGATCGTGTTTATGATGGGCTTGTTTCATGGGTGACTCCTAAATTCTGTAATTCCACAGCTCCTACATTGAAAGTCGTACACAATGCTCTGAACTCGGCGACTTCTACGTATGACGATAGTCCATCCAATAGTCTGTCGCAAGCAACAACAGGCATTCAAAATTCATTTACAATTACAGCTAGAGATATATTTGGAAACGTACGCATCGGTGACAAGACGTCGCACTTCTCTGGTTACGGTGACGGCATGTCCGATTATTTCTTAGTCGAGTTCACTCAGCCCGAGACCAATGATTACTACAGAGTTTCATCTGCAGTGGATCAGATTATCAGCAACGACACTACTAAGCCTGGTTATTTTCGCCTGTCGTTTGGAGGTCGCACTACTCTGGACATTTCAACAACTGTCTCTGACACGGGATTAGAGGCGATTCTCGAATCCTTGCACGACTACCAGTTAGACGTCAGGGTGACGAGAAGCGATGATGCTATCACTAACAAACGTATATGGAGTGTTACGTTCTTAACCATGTTGAATGTATGGCAGTCAATGCCCCCCTCTGGACTTGCAACTGGGTCAAAACTCACACTGCGAGCGCCTAGTAGCCCTAATCCTTATTTTTACACTTTATCTATCAGTCGTCCATCAAAATCTGGATTATACCCAGTATCATTCACACTCTGGAACACGGGGACGTACAGTGTACGCATTACTTCCAACGGAGTAGACATTCAAGGCAGCCCGACAACGATACTCGTTAAGAACGCCGATGTTGACCCAACAGCGTCCTTCGTGACGGGACAGGGATTAGTGGGAGGTGTTGCAGGAAAGCAGTTAACCCTAAGGGTATAAGCGAAAGACACGCGTCGACCGGCGGTACAAAGCATCGTCATGAAAGGATTCGACGCAGTCGCAGTCGTTGGCACTTTCACTCTCGGTCGTATGGGTGAAAACACGACGAATATAAATGCCGCTGCAACTGCCTCTCAAGTTCACGATGCTATCAAAGCCCTTTATTCCGTTGGAGAGGTCAATGTCACCAGGGACGACTATGGCGTCAATCCAGTATATCCTATTTGGTCAGTTACTTTTAGTGGTACTTGTAGGGGAAATAAAAATGGCGTTGCCTCTGGTCTGTGTCCTACTTCCCTAGGAGTAGAGCCGTTGTTCTCCGTGAACGCTGCAAACTTGCAATATTCTGGAAACTCAGTAGCTACGTATCAGCAGTCCCCTTCTGTAATAGTATCAGAGTCGGCCAAAGGCTACGGAGGAAACAACCGTTTGAACTACGATGATATTGCAAAAGTGTCTGTCAGTCTTGTCCATAGAAACTCCCAATGGACAATTCCGCAGAAGTACATCCCAATGATTGGTATGTTGGAAATACAGAATATTTTCTGTAAGTTATCATCCATAGGGGCTGCAGCGAATTTCGCCATCAAATTTATGAATAAAACTGTGCAGCTGGGTTCGACAATGACTGTAGTCCAGGTTAAAACCAAGCTCACAATGGGATTCCAGAACTCGACGCTTTTCAATTTTACAATTTCACCTTCCACTGGTCCTCTCTGTACTGTGGCTGGGGCCACCACCACAATTTCATTCACGAACATTAAGTATCCGGGACTTCCAACCATGCAGGTCACCTCAAACGACAACCTAGCGCAAGTTACGGTTGCCGTTTATCCTGTTCAAGAAGGAATTGACTACATTGCTACAGTTCCTGGTAGTCTTGGGCTTTATGAAATCGGATACACACCCACAATCAAGGGTATTTATGATATTAATGTGAAGATAAATAACCGCGATGTCGCTACTGACCTGACTACCGGGGTATTTGTCACTCCCGCACTGGAATACAGCGCCACTTCGACACACAATGTCTCTCAGGTCGTAAAAGAAGGAGTCAGAGAATATTTCACAGTCCAGCTTCGCGATCGCTTCGCTAATAAACTGGACTCAGGACTCGATCCGAGCAGTCAATTAGTGCTAAGCATGACAGGACTCTGTGATGTGTGCCAAAACGATAACAACAACGCAAATATTCCGTCATCGATTCCTCTCTCGGTTCTCCCTCGCATGCCCTACACAGATGGAGTGTACACGGTTATTTACGACCCAACGGCCGCCGGCTCTTACACAGTCTCTGTCAAAATCATGACTAAGGGCGGCTTGCTAGCTACTTACTATAAGACTATGAATTTAACTGATCCGGTATTGGCCTCCGTCACGAACTTGCACGACGGCTTATACCACGACCCGTACTGGTGCGATGGTCTGCAGACTGGGAACTACTCGACTTCGTGGATGTACGGGAGCGTTGCAGATACTCCAAATTTGCAACTTTCAGACATCGTGTACTGTGACCCCACGATTTCGACGTGTGGCTGCGACTCAACTCGCTTGGACAAGACCATTTCTTTTGACTGGGCGAATACCTCCCCTCTCCCTTACGACGAACCGAATAGCGGTCGATTCCCCAACGACTTCTACAGCATAGCCTGGAAGGGGTTCATTAATCCACCTTCATCGGGCGTCTATTCGTTCACCGTTATGTCCGATTACGGAGCGTCGTTTGCAATCAACGGAACGAGTTACATCAGTGGAACCCCTCTAAAGAGCAAGGCCGTGAGCTTCACAGTGTCGCTACAGACGGGTGTATATAGTCCTGTAGATATTAGATACTTCCATTCACAAGATGATTCGTCTTTCCAAGTACTTTGGTCTGGCCCTGGAATCAACGGAACTGTTCCTCTAGGAGGCGATAGTCTCTTCTACTCACGAGAAATCGTGAACAGTCCTTTGACGGTGCAAGTGTATCCAGGAGACGTAGACAGTACCACTTCATTCGCGACCGGTTCGGGACTCACAAACTGCACGACAATGCAGATGTGCTCGTTCATCGTTCACGCCAGAGATACTTTTGGGAACAACATATACAACTGGGGAGGTGTTAATTGGAATATCTCCATCTTCGGGGTTGACGACTGGGCTGGATTTTCGCAGACATTTAAGCGCATCAATGATGTGAACTCTTCATCCGTAGTCTATGTGTACAGAGATAATACTTCCTCCACCTTGGCCATAACTCCTCTAGACTGGACTTTAATTGGGAACGCCGATATTACCAATAAACTTGCTACTATCGCCACCAAAACGGACTTTACAAGTACAGTGAAGAGGGGTGACACAATCATTGTTGGCACAGAGACGATGATGGTGGATAACAACACAAACTCTCTATTTTCGTCCTCGTCGCTACCACTGGCTCGTCCGTACTTGGGGGCTAACAAACTTAATGTACCCATTTACAAACTCCCTGGAAATTGCACCACGGGCAAATACTTAGTTCAATACACCCCGTACGTGCGCGGCAAGTATGCTGTGAACATTCTCACTCCCTCCATAAATGAAATGCAGCAGGTGGAAATATTTGCTGAGTCTAATCTAGCGGGATCTTACAAGCTGTCTGTTACGTCCCAAGTCAATGGGTATACCGTCACACAAACCACTTCGTCAATCCAACTGCTATCAAGTCTTGGGACATCAAATCTGAATACCGCGGATACTGCTGTACAGACTGCAGTGAACCTAATCACTAATCACGGCGGTGTCACTGTATCTCATAGCGTTTGCAATAAAATGTACTGTGCATTCACGATCACCTTCCAGAACATGAACCAGAACATGCCGCTCATCACCATCGACAGCTCGTTAGTTACTGGCGACGCAGTACAGACCAGGATTACAGAGATTGTCGCTGGGTCAGCTGCCTTGAATATTTTGCAGTCTCCTTTCACTCTAAATGTGCAACCAAACGTGACCAACGCAGCCTTCAGCACAGCCTACGGCGTTGGGTTAAAGTATGGAGTCACTGGGATCACTTCAAACTTTACTATTCAAGCAAAGGATGCCTGGGGTAACAACAAATATGACTGGCAGGCCAGAGACATTTTCAAGGTTCATGCATTTATCCCGAATAGTAATTATGATTCATCCCAGGTGTCAGTCGAAGGTACAGTCAGCTACTCGGGAGAAGGAAGCTACTTCGTCCAGTTTACCCCTGTGATACAAGGCACATACACAGTTGCTGTGATGTTAGGCGAACTGCTTGAAGTACAAAATATCACTATATCGTGGACAACCCTAAACGATCGCAGAGGGTACTTCGCACTAACGTACGGTACGTGTGGTAGTGGAGTCATCTGTCAACAAACAAAGCGACTGGCATGGGATGCTAATGCGAGTGATGTAGCCAGCGCGCTCAGTACTTTGCCAGGGGTCGGGCCTGTGACAGTGACGTACTCACAAACCACTGATATGCTTAGCTCCTCGTGGGTGGTGACTTTCAACACTGCTTGTGATATGAAGAAATTATCCATAACCACAGATTCCACCGTCACAGGAACAAAAGCAGTGAGTACTTTCCAAGAAGGCACTTGTTCGTACATTGGTGCCGCGGAGAATAATACCGTATACAATTATTTTCCTATGGTTAACCCAGAACTCGCCTCTGAAATGCAGGTTATCACCATAGTTTGTTACTTCACGTCGTGCTCTTTCCAGGTCTCTTTTCGAGGGCATCTATCGAGTAATGCGACGACCTCAGGCCTTACCGCAGCGTCCCTTAAATCGCTGCTAGAAGGTATTACCACCGTGGGTTCAGTGAAAGTTCAATTAATCAGCACTACTGTATTGACGCCGGGCAGCCAAAATACTTTCTACGTCTGGTTCACGCCTTGGCTTGGATCCACAGTCGAGCATCTCGAGAACTATGGTAACCTCCCGTTATTTCAACTTAGTGTATCAAATCTGACCACACCCACCATCGCCATGGGGACTGGTAAATCGAGTGTAACTGAGGCTAACGCCGGATATGCACCTTTTACGACCGTTGTGACTGCGCTGAATATCAGTGCAGCGAAGACGACTGCCGTGCATTCGCGCCTTGTTGAT
>Ga0007760_10078972_pt1 | contig 14733 bp, 27 predicted proteins | sample LauGreFBDMM110SN_FD_61637 | JGI IMG/M metagenome (GOLD analysis project Ga0007760, IMG submission 61637) | Metatranscriptome of freshwater lake microbial communities from Lake Michigan, USA - Fa13.BD.MM110.SN (Metagenome Metatranscriptome) | ecosystem: Environmental > Aquatic > Freshwater >... | reverse complement strand
ATTTTCTAAAATTTTTAAAGAACAAGCTACACCTGCAGGCAATTCTGTTTTTAAAAGTTGATCTAAAATACTTGGAGATGTAATTGTTAGATCAATGAAACGTTTATATAAACGAATTTCAAAATGTTCACGTGAATCTTTATCAATATGAGGTGAACGTAAAACACAAAAACGTTTAATTTTTGTCGGTAATGATACAACACCTTTTACAATGCATTCATTTCCAACATTTCCTACTAATGTTCCTCTTAATTGTTGGCAAGCAGTTTCAATTAAATCATTATTAAATGATTTCAAAAGTATACGAAATTTCATATTATTTTACAATTTTTGTAACTAAACCAGAACCAACAGTTCTTCCCCCTTCACGAATCGCTAAACGCATTCCATTTTCAATAGCAATTGGCGAGATTAATTCAATTTTCATTGTAACATTATCTCCCGGCATTACCATTTCAATACTTTCACCTTCAGAAGCAAAATCTGCAATTTGTCCAGTAACATCTGTTGTTCGAACATAAAATTGTGGTCTATAACCTTTAAAAATTGCAGTATGTCGACCACCTTCTTCTTTTGTTAAAATATAAACTTCAGCTTCAAATTGAGTATGTGGATTAATTGTTCCAGGTTTTGATAAAACCATACCACGTAAAACATCTGTTTTTTGTACACCACGTAATAAAATCCCAATATTGTCACCGGCTAATCCTTTTTCAAGTGTTTTTTGGAACATTTCCATACCTGTTACAGTTGTTGTTTTAGTTTCTGCTAATCCCACAAGTTCAACAGTATCACCTAAGCTAACACTTCCTCTTTCAATTCTACCAGTTGATACTGTACCACGTCCTGTAATTGAAAAAACATCTTCAATAGCCATTAAGAATGGTTTATCTACTTCACGTTCTGGTGTGGGAATGTATTCATCAACTGCTTTCATTAGAGCAAAAATTTTATCAACCCATTTATCTTCACCTACTTTTATTTTAGGATTAGCTGATACAGCTTCAAAAGCTAATAAAGCAGATCCTGAAACAAAAGGAATTTCATCACCTGGATAATCATAACTTTGTAATAATTCACGTAATTCTAATTCAACTAATTCTAATAATTCAGCATCATCTACTTGATCCGCTTTATTTAAAAATACAACTAATTTTTTAACACCTACTTGACGTGCTAATAAAATATGTTCACGAGTTTGTGGCATTGCACCATCAGCTGCGGATACTACTAAAATCGCACCATCCATTTGAGCAGCACCTGTAATCATATTTTTAACATAATCAGCATGACCTGGACAATCTACATGAGCATAATGACGAAAATCTGTTTCATATTCAACATGTGCAGTATTAATAGTAATTCCTCTAGCTCTTTCTTCTGGGGCAGCATCAATATCTTCATATTTTTTTAATACTGCTCCACCTAATGTAGATAATGTAGCTGTTATCGCAGCCGTTAAAGTTGTTTTACCATGATCTACATGCCCAATTGTTCCAATATTAATATGGGGTTTATTTCTTTCAAATTTATCTCTTGCCATAAAAAAACTTAAATTTTAAAGTATACTTTTGACGAATGTAGATTTATCTAAATTGAGCAAAAGCTTTATTAGCTTCGGCCATTTTATGAGTTTCTTCTTTTTTCTTAATAGAATTACCTAATCCTTTAGCACCTTCTAAAAGTTCATTCGCTAATTTTAACGACATTCCTTTTCCAGAACGTTTACGTGAATATTCAACTACCCAACGAACCGCTATATTTGTTGAACGAAATTTATTTAATAGAGTTGGTACTTGATAAGTAGCACCACCAACTCGTTTTGCTTTTAATTGAACGCGGGGGCTAATATTACGAATTGCTTTTTCAAGAATTAGAATAGGATTTTGATTTGTACGGAATTCTATAAATTCAAAAGCTTTATAAACAATACGTTTTGCAAGTCTTTTTTTACCACTTTTAAGGATTCGATTAATTAATAAACTTACTAAAAGGTTATCAAATTTTGAATCGCGTTCAGGAAATCGTTTTTTTGTAGAAATTCGACGTGACATATTTTAAAGCATAAAGTTAATTTTTATTTTTTTGTTTTTACTGTACCAGGAACAGCTTTACGTGCCCCATATTTAGAACGACCTTGGCGTCTATCTTTTACACCCGTACAATCTAATGCACCACGAATAATTTTGTAACGTACTCCAGGTAAATCTTTTACTCGACCTCCACGAACTAGAACAATAGAATGTTCTTGTAGTGTATGCCCTTCTCCTGGAATATATGCTGTAATTTCAAAACCACTTGTTAATTTTACTCGTGCAACTTTTCGAATTGCGGAATTTGGTTTTTTTGGTGTAGTTGTATATACACGAGTACAAATTCCACGACGTTGTGGACATGATTTTAAGGCTGGAGCCTTTGTTGCATTTAAAATTTTTGTTCTATTTAAACGAACTAATTGTTGTATAGTCGGCATATTTTTTTAGTTAATATGTATTTTTATTTTTTATTATCTTGCTCTTTTAGATTATATTTACGTTCAAATTTATCTACACGACCTTCTGCATCAATAATTTTTTGTGAACCTGTATAAAAAGGATGATTTCCTGACCAGATATCTACAAACATTTCTTCTTTTGTAGTACCCACTTCCAGAACTAATTTCCCATCACAAAAAATTTTTGTATTATACCATTTTGGATGTAAGTCTTTTTTTGCCATAATATGAAAAAAATAATTTTATCGTTTTGAATATTGTGATGCTTTACGTGCTTTTTTTAATCCATATTTTCTTCTTTCTTTAATTCTTGAATCACGTCTTAGAAGTAAATGTTGGTTAAAAATTTTTCGATACTCATTATTAATTGCACAGATTGCTTTTACAATTGCTAATTGAATGGCATCTAACTGAGCAGAAACACCACCACCATGAACATTAACTATTACATTGTATTTGTTTGTTAAATCTACTAAAATAAACGGATTCTTTAATACTTCACGTTCTTCACCTAAAGCAATGAAAAATTCATCTAAAGTTTTATTATTTATAACGATTTTTCCATCACCTTCAGTTAATAATACTTTTGCTACTGAAGTTTTTCTTTTCCCAATTCCTGTATATAAAGTTTTTGTATTTATCATCTTTTCTTTTTTCTATATTCAATTTAGGAATTAAATATCTACTTTTATCCAATTATTTGAATCTGCTAATTCAAATGGAATTACGGTTGTTTCCAAAGATGAATTTTTAAGATAGTTAATTTTATTATCTGAATAAATAAATAATCTTTTATAATAATTTCTTCCTAAGACTCCTTTTGGTAACATCCCCCAAATGGATTTTTCTAAAATTCGGCTAGGAATACGATTTTTTAATTGTTTAAAAGTTTCAATTTTTAAACTCCCTGGTCGTTGTGAATTTCGATAATATAATTTTTCGTCTTCTTTTTTACCTGTTACTTGAATTTTATCAGCATTTAAAATTACGACATAATTACCTTGATCAATTCCAGGAGTAAAAAATGTTGTTTCTTTTCCACGTAATAATTTACTGGCTTCGGTAGATAAACGTCCTAAAGTTTTTCCTTTTGCATCAATAACAAACCATTTTGGTATGTGACATTCTTTTTTTGGAAATATTGTTTTCATAAAAATAATTTATTTTTTAATTAATGAGTTTTTTATTGTTGAAGAAATTTTTAAAAAATTTTCATTTATAAATAAAGGATAAAATAAGTTCATCAAAATTTTTATCGCTTCCTGAATACTTCTTCTTGGTGATATACTACCATTTGTCCAAATTTCTAAAGTAAGTGATTCTTTAATGTTTCCTTTACTATCATGAATCATTTTAATTTTATAATTTACTCTTTTAACGGGCATAAAAATAGCATCAACAAATAAGGTAGAAGGCTTACTGAGTGAAAATTTTTTTTCATTCGTTCGTTTACGAATTTCTTCTATTAATTTGTATCCTTTTCCATTTTCAATATCAATTTCAAGATATAATTCCGAATCATCTACAATTGTACAAATATATTGATTTGGATTTAAAATTTTAAAATCATTTTTCGGTAAATTAAACATGCCAGCAGTAACAATAATAGGTCCCTTTATTTGTAAAAAACCTTTTATTTTTAAATTTTTAACTTTTTCCTTTATATGAAAAGAACTTTTAAAAACGACTTCTTTTAAATTTAATAAAATTTCTAAAATATCTTCACGTAAACCTTCGACAACTGAAAATTCATGTTTTAAATCATTAATTCTTACTCCTGTTATAGAAAAACCTGTCAAATCAGATAATAAGGTTCTTCTAATAGCATTTCCAACAGTAATCCCTTGTCCGGTTCCTAACGGTTCCATAATGAAGCAACCGTAATGATTTTGATCTTTATCAATATATGTTTCAATACATGTTAATGTACTCATAATTTTTTCTCTAAGTTATAATTTATAATCTTCGTTTTTTAGGGGGACGACATCCATTATGCGCTACAGCTGTTTTATCTTCAATAGATAAAATATTTAAACCTGCTGATTTTAAAGCACGTACGGATGTTTCTCTACCATTTCCACGTCCTTTTATAATTACTTCAATTTTTTCCATTCCTAATTCAATGGCTTTTACGGCAGCATTTCGTGCAGCACTTTGGGCTGCAAATGGTGTATTTTTTCTTGCACCTTTAAATCCTGAACTACCAGATGATGCCCAACAAATTGTATTACCTAATATATCACTAATTGTAACAATTGTATTGTTAAAAGTTGTTTTAATATTAGCAATACCAACTGTTACAGATTTTTTTTGCTTTTTTTTCAATTTTGACATAATTTAATAATTTATTTCGTTTTTCTTGTAAATAAACCTTGTCGACGTGATGTACGATTATTTGTACGTGTACGTTGCCCACGTACAGGTAAACCTTTAAGATGACGTCTACCTCTAAAACTATTTATATCAATTAATCGTTTTATATTTAAACTAATTAAACGTTTTAAATCCCCTTCAAGTTTATATTCTTCTGTTTCTAAAATATCACGTAAAGCAGAAATATTTGATTCATTTAAATCAACGACTTTAATATCTTCACTAATATTTAATTGTTTTAATATTTTTCGTGAAGTTGGAATTCCTATTCCATAAATACATGTTAAAGCAATATAAATTTTCTTTTTATTTGATAAATTATTACCTAATATTCTTACCATATTATGTTTTTTATTTTTTCTTAACCTTGACGTTGTTTATGTTTTGGATTTGAACAAATTACCATAATTCTACCATGTCGTTTTATAATACGACAATTTTCACACATTTTTTTTACCGATGGACGTACTTTCATATTTTTTTTAAGAGATAATTTTTTTTAAATTGATGTATCAATTATATTTTTATATAAAGATCGTATTGTTCTTTGGATCTCATATGCTACACCTACTAATATAATTAAGGAAGAAATATTTATTTGATTTAATAAAGGACCATTAATGATTTGTTTAAATAAATCGTATAAAAGTAAAATAAAGCATAAAAAAATACCACCTAATATTGAAGTTGAACGTACAACATTTTCTAAATATGAAACTGTTTCTTTTCCTGGTGTAACATTAACTAATGAAACAGAAGCTTTTCGCAATTGTTCCGAAATTTTTTCTGGATCCCAAAAAACAATCGTATAAAAATAATTAAATCCAATTATTAATAAATAATAAATAAAATTATTAATATTTGAAAATTTAAAATTTTGAGATATCAATTGACTTAGATATGATACAAATGGAATTAAATTCGATGCAATAATAATTGGAAAAATACCTGCTTGATTTAATCGAATAGATAAACCATTATCTTTTATTTTTAAATTTTTTGAAAATTTATCATTTATATTATTTTTTTCATTATTTTCTAAAAATGCTAATTGTCTTGCCGAAACAACATCTATATTTATTCGTGCTGTTTGAGAAATACATATTAAAATCATTAAAAATAAAAGAAAAAATAACTGTAAAAATAAAAGAGAATCTAATTTTTGAAAAGTTAAAAAATTTTTACCTATTAATGTAACAATAATATTTGTAAAAATTATTAAAGAAGTTCCATTTCCAATTCCTTTACTATCAATGATATTACTTAACCAAACAATTATCATTGCACCTGTTACTAATTGTAAACCAATTATAGCTAAAGAAAAAATATCGGAAGTATAAAAATAAGATTTTAAATAAAAAATTAATAATATACTTTGTCCAATTGAAAATACAAGAGTTAAGATTTTTTTATAAAATAATAATCGACGACGGCCGATTTCTCCTTCTTCCGTTTGTAATTTTTCTAAAAAAGGAAATAAAGCTGTTAATAAATCGATTAAAATAGATGCATTAATAAAAGGAATAATTCCTAATGAAAATGGACTTAAAAGAGTTGTACCTCCACCTCCAGAATACATATTAATAATTTGCATTATGGAGTTATTTGTATCTAATTGTAAAAAAGATTTTTTTAATGCTTCTTGATCAATTCCGGCTAAAGGAATTGTATTTCCAAAACGAAAAATAAATAATACAATTAATGTTATTATTATTTTTTGAGTTGGGTTATTTTTTAATTTTTTTGACGAATATAATGTTTTAGTTATAAATTCGAGCATTTTTATATTTTCGCATTATTTTATCGTAGAATCCTTGTCGACGAGTTGATTGATATTTTCCAAGTTCAATTTGTTGATTTAAATTCGTTAAAGCCAAAATTGTTGCTTTTGCATTATTAAGAATATTACTTGAACCAAATTGTTTAGCAACTACGTTTTTAATGCCTGCTAATTCTAATACCGTTCTTACGGATCCTCCAGCAATAACACCTGTTCCTAAAGAAGAAGGTCGAATCATAATATGACATGCACCATATCCTGCTTTTACAACATGTGGAATTGAATAATTTAATGTCAATGGAACAGTAATTAAATTCTTTTTACCATTTAAAATTGCTTTATCCATAGCTAAATTAACATCATCAGCTCGTCCAACACCTACACCTACTTTTCGTTTACCATCACCAACGATTACTACGGCTCGAAAAGTTAATTTTTTCCCTCCTTTTACAACTTTTGTAACACGTGTTACTTGAATAATTTTTTCTTCATATTTTATTTTGGATAAACGTGTAATTAATTTCTTTTTAAAATTTTTATTTCCGGAAGCTTTATTTAAAGTACTTTCTTTTTTAAATGTTTTAGGATTACTACTATTTGTGGATTCTTTTTCCATAATTAATAAGTTAAAATTTTAAGATTAAAAAATAAGACCATCATTACGTGCTCCTTCTGCTAGACTTTTTATTCTACCGTGATAAGGTTTATTCCCACGATCAAATACAATAGATTTAATATCTTTTTGTATAGCTTTTTTTGCAACATCTTGACCAACTAAATATGCCGCTTTTTGATTTGATGTTATGCTAAGATCTAGAGCTTTATTTAGCGTTGAACTAAATGCTAATGTATTAGCATTTTGATCATCAATTAATTGGGCATAAATATGATTATGCGATCTAAAAACGGCTAAACGTGGTTTATCGAAAGTACCAACAATTTTTTTTAAATAACGTTTTTTTTGTTGAATATATAATTTTTTTATTCGTTTTTTCATCTTTAAATACAATTAAAGTTAATATTTATTTTCCTGTTTTACCTGCTTTACGAATTATTTTTTCTCCTTGATATAATATCCCTTTACCTTTATATGGTTCTGGTGGTCTAATATCACGTATTTTTGCTGCTAAAAATCCTACTTTTTCACGATCAATACCACTAATTTCAATTTTTGTAGGTGATTCTAGTTTAATTGCTAAATCGCTAGGTATAATAAATTCAATAGGATGAGTAAAACCTACATTTAAAATTAATTTTGTTTTATCTACTTGGAATTTGTATCCAACACCCTCAGCAACTAATACTTTTATGAATTTTTGATTGACACCTGTAATCATATTTTGTATTAATGCACGAATTAAACCATGATATTCACGGCTCTTTTTTTCATCATTTGTACGAGTAATGATAATTTTATCATTTTCAATATTTAAATGAACAATTTCTTCTAATGTTCTTTCTAATGATCCAAATTTTCCTTTAACACTTAAAATTTTTTCGTTTAGATTAACTGTAACTGTTTTTGGAATCTCTATTGCTTTTTTTCCAACGCGTGACATAAATATTTTCCTCTTTCAACTTTTCCTTAAGACTTAATTTTATCCAATGTAACAAATGATTTCACCACCTTTTTTTAATTTTGTTGCTTTTAAATGACTCATTACACCATTTGAAGTTGAAATAATGGCTGTTCCTTGTTCGTAACGTAAGGTATCAATTAGTTTTTGAAAATTTTTATAACCACAAAAAACTCTTTGACCAGGTTTACTAATTCTTTTTAAATTCGAAAATAAAGGTTTTTTAATCCACCATCCTTTATATTTTAAAAAAATTTTAATATTTTTTTGTGGATTATTTTCTTCTTCAATTAAATATTGCTCAATATACGATTCTGCTTCTAAAACTTTTAAAATCGCTAAATTTAATTTACTATATCTCACATGAACAAAAGTATGACGTGCCATACTTGAATTACGGATACGTGTTAACATATCGGATACAAGATCATTTGTCATTTTAAACCTCTTTTATAAAAATTATACATAAATAATTAATTCTTTTCATTTTTAGCAAAAGGTAAACCTAATTGTTGTAATAAATAAAAAGATTCTTTTGAATTTTTTGCTGTTGTAACAATTGTAATATTAAAACCACGTCTTTGTTCAACACTATCATAATCAATTTCAGGAAATACTAATTGTTCAGAAATTCCTAAATTGTAATTACCAAATTTATCAAAATTATTAGGATTTAAACCTCGAAAATCTCGAATACGAGGTAATACTAATTTAATAAATTTTTCTAAAAAAGCATACATTTTTTCTCGTCTTAAAGTAACTGTTAATCCTAAAGGCATTCCTTCACGAATTTTAAAGCCTGCAATTGAATTTTTAGCAATTGTCAAAATTGGATGTTGCCCCGTAATTAAACGTATTTCTTCAGTTGCTTTTTGTAAAATTGTTCTATTTTGTGCATTTAATCCTAAACCACAACTCACTTGAATCTTTTCAATTTTGGGAATTTGATGAACATTTTTATAATCAAATTCTTTTTGTAATTTTGGAATTACAATGTTTATATATTCGTTTTTTAAATTACTCATTTTTAAGTTATTAAATTACTAAATTTTAGTTATAAAATATTACCTGATTTTTTAAAATAACGTTTTTTAATATTTTCAATTAGTTTATAACCAATACGACTTGCTTTATTATTTTTTTCATCCCATAACATTAAATTAGAAATATGAATTGGTAATTGTATTTCTATTTTTTTCTGCTCTGAGTTTGCAGTTTGTTTTTTATATTTAATTCTTGGTAAAATTCCATCAATTATTGCTACAGATTTTTTTGTAATTACTGATCGTATTGTCCCAACTAAACCTTTTTGATTCCCGGCGATAATTTTTATTTTATCTCCTACTTTTACATGAAATTTATACTTTTTATTCATATTACTTCATTTGCTAATGAGATTATTTTTGTAAAACTTTTTTCACGAATTTCTTTTGCAACTGGTCCAAAAACACGTGTTCCACGAGGATTATTTTCTGCATTTATAATTACAGCCGCATTATCATCAAAACGAACAGCCATACCATCACTTCGTTTTATTGTCTTACGTGTGCGTACAACAACAGCTCGAACTACACTTGAACGTTTTACTGCCATATTAGGAATTGCATCTTTAACAACACCAATAATAATATCTCCTACATTTGCATATTTTCTATTATTACCTAAAACACGAATACACATTAAATTTTTCGCTCCGGTATTGTCAGCGACAGTTAAATATGTTTGAGGTTGTATCATAATTTTTATTTATTTTTCAAAACTTTATTTTTTATAAATTTTAATAATTTCTTTTAAAGTCCATTTTTTATGACGACTATACGGTGCACTTTCTTCTAATAAAACAATATCACCTGAATTACATGAATTTTTTTCATCATGTGCCATATAACGTTTTGTTTTTAGTAAAATTTTTCCATATTTTGGATGTTGATAACGTGTTTGAATTGCAACAACAATCGTTTTTTCAGATTTATTACTAACTACTACTCCAATTCTTTCTTTTTTAACCATATTCTTTATTTTTGTGATTTCAATAAAAAAGATTTTTTAAATTTTAAATGTACCAATCTTCTTTTTGCATGTGAAAAAAGATGAGGTTTAATAGATTGATTTGTTGATTTTTTAATTTTTAAATCAAACAAATTTTTTTGTAACATAAAAATTTCTTTGTCTATTTCAACAATATCTGTTAAATTTGCTAAGTCTTTATATTTTGGTAAACTCATTCGATTTTTTCCTCACGAATTAAAATTTTAGTTTTAATTGGTAATTTATAACAAGCAATTTTTAATGCTTCTAAAGCAACATCTTTCGGAACTCCTGTTATTTCAAACAAAACATTACCTGGTTTAATTACAACTACCCAATATTCAACTGCTCCTTTTCCAGATCCCATTCGTGATTCTTCAGCACGAGCTGTAACCGATTTATCTGGAAAAACTTTTATCCATAATTTACCAGTTCTTTTTGTATAACGAGAAATTGTTCTTCGTACTGCTTCAATTTGTCGTGATGTTAACCAAACAGGTTCTAAAGCCTGAATTCCATAATCTCCATGATCTAATTTATTATTACGACAGGCTTTTCCTTTTAGGCGGCCACGTTGCATTTTTCGATATTTTGTTCTTTTAGGACTTAACATATTTTCTCTTAAGTTTATAAAAAATTTTTTCGTTTAAATTTCTCCCGAAAATAGCCAAACTTTTATTCCAATTGTTCCATAAATAGTTTCAGCGCGTTCATGAGTATAATCAATTTTTGCTCTTAGGGTATGAAGCGGTACTCTTCCTTCTCTTTTCCATTCACTTCTCGCCATTTCAATCCCATTTAATCGACCAGATAATTCTACTTTAATTCCTTTCATTTCTGTTCTTTGAACTTTTTTGATAGTTTGTTTAACAGCACGACGGAATGGAGTTCGTTTTTCTAATTGTTCGGCGATATATTTTGCAATCAATGTTGCATCTTCAAATGGATTTTTAATGAAATTAATAGAAATGTGATAATTTTTCTTGTTTTTTATTTGTAGCGAACGAATAATATTTCTAATATTACTTTTTAGTAAAAGACTTGTGAAACGTTTCAATGTACCTTTATTATTATTTAATAAGGATGCTGTTTTTGGATTTGATTTATCAAAATTTTCTAAAAAATAATTTGCAACCTTACGATACATTTCTTTTGCTCTAGGGAATAAAGCATGTAAAGTAATATTTACATATTCTTGATCTTCTAAATTTTGATTTATACGATTAATTTCGATTTTTGAAATTGAAAGATAATTTTTAAAAGTACTATTTATTTTTTCACGTATAAATGAATCTTCTTCGATTAAGGAAGGATAAATTAATTTATTACTATACCATTGTGAAAGATGATTCTGTGTTGTGATTAAACGAAATCCTTTTGGATGTGTTTTTTGACCCATATTGTTTCTTTATTTATGTAATTTTTTTATTTATGATTCCATTACGCGGATAGTTATATGGCACATCTTTTTTTGAATTGCAAATGCACGGCCTTGTGCACGTGGACGCATTCTTTTTAACATCGGACCTTGATTAACAAACGCTTCGGAAATTATTAAATTTTCTTTTTCTAAATTAAAATTATTCGTAGCATTTGATACAGCTGAATATAAAGTTTGCCAAACAATTGCCCCCGATTTTTGAGGTAAATATTTTAATATTTGTAAAGCTTGCTTATATGTCTTTCCTCGAATTTGTTTAATTATTAAATCCACTTTTGTAGGTGAAATTCGAATATATTTAGACGTTGCGGAAATTGATTGATTCGTTTGATTCATATATTATTTTTTAACTTTACGTTCAGTTTTTTTATGCGAACGGAATGTACGTGTTGGAACAAATTCTCCTAATTTATGTCCTACTAATTGATCTGAAATAAAAACGGGCACATGTTTTTGACCATTATAAACACTAATTGTATGACCAATCATCAATGGTAAAATAGTTGAAGCTCGTGACCAGGTTTTAATAATTTCTTTTTTACCTTTTTCGTTTAATTTTTTTAATTTATTTAATAAATGATAAGCTATATAAGGTCCTTTTAATATTGAACGTCCCATAATTTAAATACTTTCGATTAAAATTTTAAAATTTTTAACGTGAACGAATAATGAATATATCACTTTTATTTTTTCTTTTACGCGTTTTTACTCCTAAAGCCGGTTTACCCCAAGGAGTTAATGGTCTAGGTTTACCAATAGGACAACGTCCTTCTCCACCTCCATGTGGATGATCTACTGGATTCATAACAGCACCACGAACCGTAGGTCGAATACCAAACCATCTTTTTCTACCTGCTTTTCCTAAAACAACATTATAAAAATCCGAATTACTAATACGACCTATTGTTGCAAAGCATTCTTTTTTAAATAAACGAATTTCTTTTGAGGATAAACGTAATATTACAAAATTATTTTCTTTTGCTAAGATTTTTGCGGATGTACCAGCTGAACGAACTAATTGGCCACCTTTCCCTGGAAGTAATTCGACATTATGAACATCTGTACCTAGTGGAATATTTGATAAGGGTAAAGAATTTCCTATTTTTATTTCAGATGTTGGACCAGCTGTAATAGAGTCTCCAATTTTTAAATTTTCTGGATGTAAAATATAGCGTTTTTCACCATCTTTATAATTAACAAGAGCGATGTTTGCATTTCGATTTGGATCGTATTCAATAGAAACAATTGTTCCTGTTATGTTAAATTTATTTCTTTTAAAATCAATTAAACGATAACGTCTTTTATGTCCACCGCCTTTATGACGAGTTGTAATTCGACCTTGATTATTTCTTCCTTTTGCTCGATGATTTGTTGAAATTAATGATTTTTCTGGTTTTATTTTTGATAATGTTGAAAAATCTAAACTACTTTTTTCACGACTAGAAGGAGTATAAGGTTTATAAATTTTAATTCCCATATTTATAATTTAATGTTTTTATTTTCGAACTTTTAACTAATTAAAAAGATCATTAATTGTATCTCCTTCTTTTAGTTTCACGTATGCTTTTTTATAAACTGAACGATCTCCAATTGATTTTCCTACTCTTCGTTTTTTAACAGGTAAAATTGCAGTATTTACTCTAATAATTTTAACGTTAAAAATATTTTCAATAATAAATTTAATTTGAGTTTTCGTTAATGATCGATCAACAATAAAAGTATATTGTCTATCACCATATAAATTTATCGATTTTTCTGTTAATGAAGGATATTTTATAAGTTTTAGAAGATCGCCTAAATTATTCGTAATTTTTTCCATAAGTTGAATTAATTAATTGTAATCCTATATCCGATAAAATAATATGATTTGCATTCAATAATTGTTCGATATTTAAACAAGATGAAGTTGTAACTTCAATATTTTTTAAATTTCGTGTAGACAACCAAAAGAATTTATTGGGTTTGGATAAGATAAATAATATTTTTGAATCTAGATTTAAATTTAAAGTTTTAATAAAATCAGATATTTTTTTTGTTTTAACTACATTAAATTGATTAAAAATTTCTTCATTTATTGATATGAATTGTTTTTTCTTTAAATATAAGGCAGATAAAATCGCTAAACGTCTCTCTTTTTTATTTATTTTTTTCGATACAATTCTTGGACGTGGTCCAAAAATAACACCACCACCAACAAATAAAGGTGAACGAGTTGAACCAGCTCTTGCATTTCCTGTTCCTTTTTGTTTCCATGGTTTTCTCCCACCACCACGTACTTCAGAACGTGTTTTTGTTGATGCTGTATATTTACGCGAATTTTTTAATTGTGTTAAATATGCTCTGTGGATTAATCCAATCGCTTTTTTCTTTCTCTCAAAGTTTTCTAAAAATATTTTCGTTTCCATATTAACTTTTTTTACTAAATTCCACTTTTCATACTAACTAAATTACCAGATTTTCCAGGAATTGATCCTTTAATAACAATAATATTTTGAATTGTATCAATATCAATAATTTCTAATCCTTTTACTGTTCTTTTGTCCATTCCAAAACGACCTGGCATTTTTTTACCTGGATATACACGACCTGGTGTTGTTCCTGAACCCATAGAACCTTGTAAACGTTTTGATTTACCACCATGTGTCATAGCACCACGACTAAAATGATGTTGTTTAATATTACCTGCATTTCCTTTACCAATTGTAAAACCAGTTACATTTATTGCTTCTCCGATTTTAAAAATATCAACACTAAATTTTTGACCTAAGCTATAATTTTCAATTTCGTTTGTTTTATATTCTTTTAAATAACGATATGGAGCTAAATTTACTTTTTTAAAATGACCAAGTCTTGGTTTTGTTAAACTTTTTAAATTTGGTGATACTTCTAAATAACCAATTTGAATAGAATTATAACCACAGTTTTCATTTGATTTAATTTGTGTAACATAACAAGGACCTCCTTTGATAATTGTTACAGGAATTATTTCTCCTTTTCCATCAAAAATTTGAGTCATCCCAATTTTATTTCCTAAAATACC
>Ga0007760_10042697_pt1 | contig 14797 bp, 17 predicted proteins | sample LauGreFBDMM110SN_FD_61637 | JGI IMG/M metagenome (GOLD analysis project Ga0007760, IMG submission 61637) | Metatranscriptome of freshwater lake microbial communities from Lake Michigan, USA - Fa13.BD.MM110.SN (Metagenome Metatranscriptome) | ecosystem: Environmental > Aquatic > Freshwater >... | reverse complement strand
GTAAAAGTTGAAAATAATAGGGTATGAAATATAGATTATAAACTCAAATCATAACAAAATTGCTCATAATAATATTGATTTCAGCTGTAAGTTTAAAAGCTAGGGATCAAAATCAATATATTTTTGGATCTGGTAGTGAACAATGTGTTGAATCTACTTACGAATCTGTGCCAGTTACTAAAAGTAATCTTTATGTTAATGCACATAAATATAATTTCAATGGTGAAACTATTGACCATATAACTTTAACAACAGCCGATCATTCAAATTGTGTTGGAGTATCTTGGCTTAAAAACCATTTTTATGATTGGTAAAATGGTTTCGAAGTTGAATTTAACATGGAACTTTCAGGAGAAACTTGTGTCAGTAACCTTAATTGGTTTGGTAAAACTAAATGTGGAGGTGATGGTTTTGCCTTTGTTTTATAACCATCTGGAGCCAGAATTAAAGGAACTTCTGGATCAGGTCTTGGATATAAGGGAATTAATAATGTCTTCGCTATTGAATTCGATACTTTCTATAATGCTGAGAGTAATGATCCTTCTACTCCAGTTTAAAGACACATTTCAGTTATCACTAGAAATGGATAAGCATCTGCCGATGAATCGAATTCTATTGCTTGGAATGACAATCCTATCAATTTCAAATCTAGTTAATTTGAAGGATATAAGCATAATTCTTAATTCAAAATTAGATATATGGATGATAAATTATCAGTATATGTGAATGATGCTCTCTAATTACAATATAGAGATTTCTTAAATATTGGTTTACAACTTGGTCTTAAACCTGATCAATAATTCTTTATGGGTGTCACTGCTTCAACAGGAACTGTTACTCAAAATCAAATTTTAAGAAATTGGAATGTTAAAATGGTAAAAAATGATCCTACATCCACTTAACTTGACTATTAATCATAAGTTATGCCTGATGTATAAAACATTATCAATGTTACTCTTAAAACCAAATGTGGAAGAAAATATGTACCTGTATCAGGAAAAGATTCATTAAGCTACATTAAATATGTTATTAGTAACACATCTTAAGATTGTAGATTCATTGAATCAATGGATGGACCCGAGAGATAAAGATAATAATCTGGAGCCTCTTATATTTTGAAGTTCTCTTGTGGAGTCGTCGGAAATAAAGAAATTATCATCTATTATAAAGATGCTGAAGTCGGAAGAGCTAAATTCCTCATTGGACCAGGACCTCTTAAAACAGCTGAAGTCGATTTCGATAAATATGGACCTAATACTGGTAGTACTGATACTGATTATGTTTTCGGTGTTATTGCTTATGATAGTGCATTGAATAAAATTGATAGACCTGCTGATGCTGAAGAATTAAGATAAAAACTATCTATATAATGGCCTAACCCTGCTGAGTCATAAAATACTTAAACTGTAGTATATGATGCTGCTAATTTTATGTACAAAGTTACTGTTAAAGCTTCCAAAGTTGGTAAATATACTATTAAAGGATCAGTTTTCCAAAGTGAAAAATAATTCACTATCAATCTTGGAGCTCCTAGTCCTTCTAGATCATATGCCAAAGCTACTTAAGTAGGTGGAAATAGCTTATTGCCTCAACAAGTAGTTGCTGGTGCCCAAAAAGCAAAATTGACTGTTTATTTATATGATTAATATGATAACGCTGTTCCTTCAGCCGGTTTTTTAAACAAATTATTAGCTGAACTTTAATATTCTGTTCATGAACAAGTTTAACCCAAAAGAGTTCTTTAAGTCACTAATGATGGTTCAACTAATCTAAATTTTGCCTATGCTGATAATATTTCACTTACTTATAGAGATTCCATGTTTTTATCTATGAAATTAAATGGAGTGTAATTATAGTGTTAAGGATGTTAAGTTTTTGTCCTCCCATCAACTCTTGATTTTTCTAAAACTGAAGTGAAATTATACGATAACACATACAAAAAATATAATGAAGTTGATTAAAATAACATCAAATCGGATGTTTTATCTCCCTTAGCTATCGCATTATAATTCTTTGATGTGTATAGTAATAGACTTTAAAATGTTGATACTAACAATCTTGTATCAAAATTCTCCGGAAATGATATGGATGAAATTACTCTATGTAGAGAAAATTCTGGAAATGGTCCAATATTGACTGTATGCTAATAAAATTAAGCCTACTATCATAATCTTGTTGGAAGATCAAATTACGAATTGAAATCTACTATGGGATCTAATTCTAAAACATGGAAAATCTAATTACTTTCTGATGGTAGCGATGCCGATGCTGGCAATGGAAAATTAGATTTGAGTTAAACTTTATTCTAATGGTTAGGAAAAGGAGTTGAAACCACCGCATTAGTTGGATCTAGTAACTATGTGAGAATTGAATTCAGAACATAATAAGGATTGAGATTTAACTAACCAGGTTATCCTTTACCTTCTGATATTAGCTTAACATTCACAGATTTAGAAGTTACTAAAAATGAAAAAGTATATGAATTTGTATAACTCAGAAAAACTGGTACTTTTTCAGCTAATGTTAATTTATATAAATCTGGAACCAGAACTTCAACTCTTAAAGTTTTGGGAACCACCATTTCTACTGTATTAACATTAAATCTTACTCCTTAAGAAGTTTCTAAAATAGTATTAAGTTCCATTCCTACTTTACCCAAAACACTTGAAAATCAATAAATTTTATTCAATCTTTTTGATAAATATGATAACCCTACGACTGAAAAAGTATGGACTAAACTTGCTACTACCTTTAAAGCTACAAATGTCTTTAATTATTTGAATGGAGTTAAATAAGCATTCTAGTAAGAAATGTCAGTTATTCCTCAATAAATCGAAGGTAATAAGTATTCCTTAAACTTTATGGGATAGAATTCTGGAGATTATACATTCAGTAATCAATATTTCGCTAAAATTGAAACCTTGACCTTGAAATCTAAAGGTCCTCAATCCACTTCTTCAGCCTCGATACTTAATGATCTTAATACCTTTATGCTTGGATAAAATATTAATTTCGAGTTAAGGCCTTTAAATGAAGACGGAGCTCTATTTTCTAAAGATGACTTAATCAAATTAAATTATTATCATGAATTCGGTTTATCTTATACATTAGGTGATACCACTGTATAAGTTCCAATCACTGAATCAAATGTAAATGCAGATGGAACTATCTTGATTAAGATCCTAGCCAGTAAAAAAGGAACAATTAATTTCATGCCAAGACTTCTTGGACAAAATATGAATTGTGCTATTTGTTAAATTATTATTGCCCCAGGCCCAGTGTTCCCTCTTAATACTGTTTTGAATAGAATCATTGAAGGAAAAGAAGAACCAATTGACCCTAATTCTAAAAGCAAATTATTACTTGAAAATAAAAAGAGAATCCCAATATTCACATTGAATTTCTATGATGCTATGAATAACTATAAAAGCACCTTAGAATCAGGTTGGTCATTCACAGGAAAAATGAGTGTACCTTTAGGATCGATCAAAGAATACAATTTCTTAGTCTCCTTAGAAGGAAACTAAAAAATAAGATTTGAAATTGCAACATAAGTGGAAAAAGATATCTACTTTTAAGATCTTGCCAATGATGCTACTCTTTCATTCTAAGGTCAACATAATGATGGAAGAACTATTAAATTTGATATTAAAAATGCTGCTTTAGTTGGATCCCCTGATGATCTTTACTACACTAATGAAATACCCTCTGTTAATACTGTCGATGTTTTACCTAAAACTGTAACTGGAACTGTTGCTAATTGGTACTTCGTTGAATTCTAATTAAAATCTGCCAATGGTTTATTATACGCTCATACTAATACTGGTGGATGGTATGAAGGAGATCTTACTAAATCAATTCAAATTGATAATTCTAAATTTTAAGAAGTTAAGATCCTCAAAGGTAAAAAAAAAGGATCTTATCTAATTTATTTCCAAACTTTGGTTGCCTAAGAATCTGAAATTTGGATCAAATTCAAGAATATCATCAATAATACTGAAATGCTCACTGCTTAAGTTAAATTCACTATCACTATGGGCCATGGACCTATTTCTCATCTAAGATTAAAAGCAGATAACCATATTGCTGATTGTAAATCTCCAGAAACTAGATTAATCTAATTCTAACCTTTAGATCTTTACAACAATTAAGTCAAATCGCTTAATATTGGAGAAATAGGTTTGAGTTGGTACGGTAAAGCTGTTTATGAGATATTCAATTATATTCCATTTGTCAACAAACTTTTCTCTAAAATAAAATATGACCCAACTATTGATTTTGATGGGGCTTATGTTAATATGAGAATTTAATGTGTTAAAGCCGATTTATTAACTATCACCACTAGCAAATAATTCACATTAGCCGCTAATAGTGCTAAATTTACATTAATTACTATGAATATCGTAACTGGTACACCATTCGCTGAAGAATCATTAGTAGAAGTTGATAAAACTGAAATGAGTGCCGGATAAACCGTAAGATTATCTGTTTTACCTAGAGATGGATTTAAAAATCCAATTACAATTAATATAGCTGATGCTGATCATGCTATTTCTAAATGGTCAGCCAAATATACTTTAAAAGAAATAGAATACCCTCTTGGTGCACTATAAGTCTCATAAGATAAAAAATCATATTATATTGATGTATTGATCACCAAAGCTGGTACTGCTAATTTCTAAGTTTTATATGATGGATAACTCTGTAAAAATGTCGTATATAGAACTTAGGTCAATAGATTAGATGCCTCATTTGATCATACTATTCTATAAGAATTCGATGATACTTCCAAATAATTCATTAATTATGATAATAACGCTTTTACATAACTAAAATCAGAATATCCTTAATTCAAAGTAGTTTTGAATGATAAATATGGTAATAATGTTGATATCTGGCCATCATGGGCTTTATCAATATTCTTAACTGGAACAGAAATCGATTACAATAGAAGAATATAATTTGAACCTTAATTAGACAAATTCACTTTTGAACTCCCTGCATTAGGCCTTCCTAGTGATTAATTAATCCTCATACCTACAATGGATAGATATATTAATCTTATTAATAATCGAGAGTACAAAATCACGATGAAATTAAGTGATGTTTAAAAAAAAGATTACAAATTGAATTTGAAAGGAGAAAAGATGGATGATGATGCCTCTAATCTTCCTATTGAAGTTTAAAACACAGTTATTTCTCCTACTGATACTCTTGGCTTAAGAGCTGGAGAAAGTGTAGAAATTAACATGGAACTTAGAACTACTAATGCTAATCTTAGAGCTAACACTTGGTTTACTAATCCTTCAGAAAAAATCATTCTTAAATTTTCACAAGTGGCTGCTCCCTATACTATTTCCAACGGTATTAAAAAAGGTAGATATATCATTAGAATTTCTCCAATTAAATCTACCGATGAATTAGTAGGAAATATTATTACAATCAATATAAATGGCTAAGATTATGGTGTTCTAAAACCTAAGATGATTGTTAGACCTAATTCTATCAATAAAGTTATATTGACCAATTCCATCGGTGTTGATTTAAGCAGTATAGGAACTGTTAATGTCGATGATAACTTCGTTTAGTATTTTAGAGCTAGAGATGTTTACGATAATGATATTTTGCTTAATAACGAAAAAACCTTGAATGCTAAAATGATTAATGGATCTAAGGAATAAGAATTCGAATCATCTATTTCCGATAAAGGATTATTCGTATTTACTACTTAAGTTAAAATCCCTGGAAATTATTTAATCTAATTCAAACCTTCACCTTAAGAATATGCTTTCACATTGATATAAGGATAAATTTCAACATCAATCACTATGGCTAATGTTATTGTTCCTCCTACAACTTTTTAAGCTGGAGAAAGAGCTACTGTTGAAGTCGTTCCTAAAGATTAATGGGGAAATATCTTAAAAGTTGATGAAAATATGCTGAAAAGTTATTAAGTTAAATATTCTTATAGACTTAAAACTGATACTACGTATCTCGAAGGAGATAATGACTTCACACTAGGATAAGATGGAAAACTCTTTACCACTCAATAATTATTGACTGATGCTGGTGAAATTAAATTCAAAGTGACCCTCAAAACAGAAGCTCTAAAGATGAGCTAATCCTACATTACAGTTGTTCCTAATAGTAAGTTAAATTTATAATAATCTAAATATAATTACTACAATGTTGATACTCAAAAATATGATTCCATGGTCACTTCTTCTTACGAATATTGTGGTGCCTTCCTCTAAGATTGTTAATGTAAAGGAACGGTTGCTTATGGTTCTTACTAAACTTGGGAATACTCATATGCCGATGGAAATTAAAAATGTGGGGATGGAAATATCTTTAAATTATTGATTGGAGGATTTAAATATTGTAGATGTTTAAAACACTAGAATATGGTACAAGAAGATAATATCAATTATGAATCTAAATATTCAATTGTTGCTTCTGATGATTACGGAAATCTCCATACTACCTTCCCTTAATAAGACCAATTCAATATGAAACTTACAGGAGATGTATTCACTCAAGAAAACCCTGTTAAATATGTGGTTGATGATGTTATTGGACCTAATATGCTATTCAGTATTAAAGATTCTGATTTATCTAGATATAAATCTGCTTTGTTTAGAGCCTAACCTTATGTTATGAGTGTCGAATATCAAACTTAGAAATAAAATTTTGAAATAGTTCTTCTTGGACAAGGATCACAGGATAAAGATGCTGAAATCGAAGGAAAATTATCTACATCATTAAGTACAATGGATAAAAGCTCAGTCACATTTATTGCCGGTGAAAGTACTAGTGTTAATTTGTTTGTTAAAACTGCTAATGGAAAACGTATGGCTGATGCTTCTGACAAATTAACTTTCGGATTCACTTAAGCTGATGGATTATCAACTGAATCATTTAAAGCTTAATTCTATAGATCTGATCTTAATGGTAATTTCATAATCACTGTCACTGGAACCAAAGCTAATAATAAAGTTAAACCTTGTGAAATGACCGTATTTATTAATGGAGTATAACTTGAAGGAAAATTAAATATGATTGTCCATCCTAACTCATTGGACCATATTTCTATGAATACCGATCTTTCAGTTAGTGGATCTGCTGATGATGATTTCCTTTTTGATATCACTCCATAAGATAAATATAAAAATGTAGCTGTTGTTTCTTCAAATGATGTCAATCTCGGATTCGAATGGGTTGATTCAAGCTAACCTGGTGAATGGAACACTAAAAAAGACCCTTCCACTGGATTCATTACATATCATTTAAATGCTAGAATAGTTGGAGTTTATAAAATTAAATCTCCTCTTTTCAAAGAAGATATCCATAAATTCACTATTGTTGCTGGTGCTGCAAATAAAGAAAAATCTACTGTTTACACCAAACCCAATCTTTTATATGCTGGAGAAGAAGCAATTACCTAAATTAGACCAATTGATGCATGGAATAATTTATTACCCGTCGATAGAGTAGATGCCGCTAAGTCATTTATTGTTAGCGTTGTATTCGATAATGTTGATAGAAAGATCATCGAAATAGTTCCTAATATTAAAACTGGATATTTAGAAGCTAAATGGACTCACAACAAAGTTGGTAGTGCTTAAGTATTTGTAGAAGTATAATCTGGATATGCTTCTTGTAATTCTTGTAATTTGAGATATTTCCCTGCTCCTTTGGATCTTTCAAAAACTTAATTCTTAGTTGAAGTTTCTAAAAATACATTTGTTGAAATGAATAGATTAAGCATCGAATATGGATCAAAATCACTCTCTATTGTTTGTAAATTCTTTGATCCTTTTAATAATCCTATTACCGATTTGAATGATAATGATATTTTCTCAGCATCTACTGTAGCAAAACATAATGCTCAAACTTTCAATCTTAATCTTGAAAAATCTACTAACCAAGCAGTATTATCGTTAAAATCCGAAGATGCCGATTTATTCTCTAGATTGGTTATCAATAAAGATTATGAAATTTCCCTTTAATTCAAAGACATGGAAAGATCTGGAGCTACTTTCACCAAAACCTTACCTTTTGATATCACCGGTGAAGCCTCCGTTACTGCTGGTGCTGGTAATGGCCCCATGGTTATTGGAAATACTCATGTTTCAAATAAAGATATTATATTAATAGCTGGAGAAAAACAAACTTTTGATATTTCAGTCATGAATTCTGAAAAATTGAGATATAATGGTATTATGTCAGTCGATGATGTTAAAATTGAAGAAACCAAATCATCTTAAGGTCCAGAAAAAGTAGTTTTTGAAGTATCAACTGGTGCTTTTAATGGTCTCTACTAGATTTCAATGTATGCTGAAAAAGCTCTTACAGAAGGATAAGCAAAATAAGCCACTCTTACTATTTTAGGTCAAAGTTATAATACAGTTATTCATATTAATGTTATGCCAGCATCTCCTGATTATAGCAAAACATTTGTATCTAAAAAACTTCCCGCCTCAGTTATGACTGATTCTAGTCATTAAATTAAATTCCAAATCTTTGATAAATTCATGAATAAATTCAGTAAATCTGAATTCAGCAAGTATTTAATCGCTAAACCTACAGTTGGATATGCCACTTTCCACTCTACTACATTAGATAGTGATGGTGATTATTCTATTTCAGTAACTCCTGTATATCCTCCTAAAGAATTCGGATTCTAAATTTATTATTAACCATCTGAATCTAAATCTGTTGCTATTTTATCCGAGCCTCTAAAATCAATTATTACTACTTAATTTGATTGGACTAAAACTGAAATATTAGGAGCTGATATGATTGATATCCCCGTTGATTAAAAGATTCAATTCTAAATTTTATTGAAAGATAATAAAGGATACTGTTTTGAATAAGATAAAACAGTCACTGCAAGAGCTATCGGACCTTATCTTACAAATGATAAGAAAAATGCTACTTTAGCAATTGAAAATCTTACTCCTAATATAATTGAACTCTCAGTATAAAAAACTTCAGGTGGAGATGTCGTAAGTTCAGATTACAGTTGTAACAATTACTACTCAGTTTCAATCCCAGCTGGAACTTTAAAAATGAGTGGATATTATTTACTTGATATATATATTGATGGATCAAATAATAACAACGCCGTTATTAGTTAAAGATCTATCAAAATGATTGCTGGAGCTACTTATCCCAAATTAACCTAGTTATCTATGCCTAAATTTAGAAATAAAGGTAATGCTCCTGTCATTAATGAAGTCAACACTGAATTTGTGGTCTAAGCTTAGATGAGAGATTAATACGGAAATCTATGTTATGATAACAGAGAATCTGATGAACTTGATTTCTCTATTCCTAGTGTTCCTTCTTAATTATTAGAAAAATCAGTCACTTACATGAAAAATTGTTAATTTGAAATTAAATTATCTATTAAAAAGGTCGGAATAATGAAATTCATGAAAGATGTTCCAAATGGAATCGTTATTAAAATAAATAAATAATAATTTATAACTAATGATCTTGATATCATTGATTTCCCTAAATAAATAACTTTAGTCCCGGGAGCTTGTTCTTCTGTTTATCCTACTACAACTTTCTAGACTAATTATCCTTAAAACAATATTGATGTCGGTATTAGAACCCAATTTGACATTAGTTGTAAAGATAAATACAATAATGCTATTACCTAAGGAGGCGATCTTTTCTCCGTAACTGTTAAAGGTCTTAATTTAACAGATATTGGTTTTGATACCATTAGTGGAAATATATAAGATTATGAAACTGGATCATATGGAGTTTAATTCACTACTACTTGGCCTGGTGAATATTAACTTAATATTGAAATTAACAACTCTCCTTATATTTAGTATGATATCTATGCTTTACCCAGTGTATGCCCTAAAGATAGACCATTCTATTGTTCTAATACTAAAACTTGTGTTGGAGAATCTTATCTTAAATGTAATCTTCCTGATTATGATACCAATGTTTGTTCCGATAAGAATAAACCATTATCATGCAAAGTAAACGGAATATAATCATGTGTATCTGGTCATTGGCAATGTGACTGTCCTACAGGATTCTCAAAATGTACATCTGACAATAAATGTGTTCCTACTGAAAAAGTTGCTAGTTTATGTTCTACTATCATGGTTGCTGAATGTAATATCGATATGCCTTATAAATGTGTTGATGGATCCTGTAGATTAACATCAAAAGAATGTCCTTCTTAACCTGGTTGTCCTCCTGGATTCAAATTATGTGCCGATCAAACTTGCGCGTCTAGTTACAATGCTTGTAATTTCGAGAATTTCTCAGCTTGTCCTAACAATAGAATGTTTAAATGTGAAGACTAAACATGTGTTGATAGTCCCGATTCATGTCCTACAAGAATCACATGTAGTGATGTCAATATGATTATATGCCCCGATAAAACCTGTGCTACTAGTGAATTATAATGTAGATAACCACCTAAATGTGTTGATGGACAAACTCTTTGCCCTGATTAAACATGTATGGCTAATAAAGAAAATTGTCCTGCAACTTAAGTTTGTCCCAATGGATATGCAAGATGTGATGAAAATTCTTGCTAACTTAATTGTTAAAACACTGGAAATACCTAAGCTGCTGCTTTAGAAGTGATCGTAAAGCAAACTTAAGCTAGAATACTTTAAGTCGTCACTGCTAGTAATTACTACTCTGGTAATTGTGGTGCTGGATTGATTTCATGTCCTGGTGGAGAATGTGCTCTAAGTTTCTTCATGTGTCCTACAGTTGAAACTTGTCCCGTAGGAACAATTAAATGTCCTGATTTATCATGTGCTGCTTCTAAATAAGATTGCGTCGTTAAAACTTGTTAACCTGGATAATTCCATTGCTGGGATGGTAAATGTGTTTCTGATAAAAAAAATTGTGCTACCAGAACAACTTGTCCCGAATCAAAATCTGTAAAATGTCCCTCTGGAAATTGTGTTACAAATGTCTCTGAATGTGATATAATTGTTACGTGTACCGGTGACAAACCGTATAAATGTGCCAACGGTGAATGCAGATCTAAAGAAGATGATTGTCCCACATTTATTACTTGTCCATCCAATAGACCTATTAAATGTTCTGATGGATCTTGCTAACGTTCTAGAGGATACTGTACTAAAATTGTTGAAGCTATTAAATGCCCCAATGGAAAAATTCTATGCCCTAATGGATCTTGTGCCTAATCGGTTTCCTTATGCCCTACTACTTAATCATGTGGAAAAAATTAAATTAGATGTTGGGATAACAGTTGCGCTGATTCACTTACCGATTGTCCTATACTTTCTTTAGATTAAGATATCACTCCTTCAAATTATCCTTTGAGATGTCCTGATGGATCTTTCAGAGCTAATCTTTTAGATTGTCCATCCAATTTTATTTGTCCTAGTGAAAGACCTATTAAATGTGAGGATGGAACTTGTTAATAATCTAATTCACAATGTAGTTCATCAGGTGTATGTTCTTTCGGTTAATAAAGATGTCCTGATGGATCTTGTTCTGTTTCTACTTGCGGTACTCCAATTACTTGTTCATCTGATGCTCCTTACTATTGCTATGATAATACTTGTAAAAAAGACCCTAGAGATTGTCCTAAAGTTCCCTAATGTTCACCTGAAGCACCTATTCTCTGTCCGGATGGAACTTGTTCATCATAAAGAGTTAACTGTAGAGGATTTGATAAATGTCCCATTCATCTCCCTGTAAGATGTCCTAATATGTAATGTTATGCTTCTCAATCAGAATGTGTTTCTTAAACTGGATGCCCTTTAGGCAAAGTATTATGTGATGATTCATCTTGTGCTACATCATATAAAAATTGTCCAGTTATTAAATGTCCTCTTCATCTTCCTATTTAATGTAAAGATGGATTCTGTGTAAGTGATTCTAAATATTGTAATAATCCTAAGGGATGTCCTTATGATAGCCCATTTAAATGCCCTAATGGTATGTGTACTGACAAATTAGAAAAATGTCCCGAGAGCATATGCCCTGAAAAATTACCTATCCTTTGCCCTGATGGTTCATGTAATGAAGATTTTTAAAAATGCCCTAATTAAATGGGATGCCCTATAGAAAAGCCATTGAGATGTGGATCAGGTGAATGCATTAACTCTAACTCTACTAGTTGTGGTGTTGCTATCTGTCCTAAAGAAACCCCCGTTAAATGTTTAGATGGACTTTGCGTCGAAACTCACTCAGGTTGTTCATCTACTTTAGACTCCAGTTATAATGACTAATGTAGTAAAAATACTGCTACTGGTAATATAGTTCCTTGCGCTGATGGAAGATGTGTTTCTTCATCTGATTAATGTAGACCTGTCTTTGCCTGTCCTCTTGGTTAAACTAGATGTAAAGATGGATCATGTAGACCATTAGAATCATTATGTCCATTGAATACCAAAGCTTGTCCTGATAATAAACCATTTATGTGTAATATTGGATCATGTGCTAAGTCTGTTGATGAATGCCCCATGTATAATGGTTGTACTATTGAAAACCCTGTCAAATGTGATAAAGCTGGTACTTGTGCTAAGACTAACGATGATTGCGCCAAAATTTATGGATAAACCAAATTACCTAATGGATGTACATTTGAAAATCCATTTAGATGTGATGATAATAAATGCGTGAAAGATCTTAAATTATGTACTACTTCTGGATGTAAAGATAGTTCTAAACCAATCAAATGCTTAGATGGATCATGTGTTTCAACTTAATAAGAATGCAAACTCATTTCTCTTACTTGTAAAGCAGGAGAGTACCTTTGTCCAGACAATATTTGCGTTACTGAATGGAATAAATGTAATCTTAAGAATGGATGCCCTGTCCTTAAACCCTTCAAATGTGCCGATGGAGAGTGTTCTAGTTCACCTTTCAATGGATTTGGAGAAACGGGTTGTAAACCCACAATCTAATGTCCCAAACATACTCCATATTTATGTTCTGATGGAGAATGCGTTGGAGATTAATCCCATTGTAATGTATAGAAACCATGCCCTTCTAGTACCCCTTTCAGATGTGCTGATTTCAGTTGTTCTGCATCTCTTGCTGAATGTTCTACACTTGATATGTGTCCCTTGACTTCCCCCGTTTTATGTAGTAGTGGTCTTTGTGTTAAGAAAGTCTACTAATGTAATGTTGCTAGTGCTATGTATTGCCCCACCGAAATGCCCTTCAAATGTGTTACTGGAGAATGCAAGAAATTCCCTCATTAATGTAATTAAGAGAAATAAACTTTCTAATAATTAAGCAATAATAAACTAGTTAGAATCCTATAAGCCTCACCTACCACTTAGGTCATTGACCAAGGTTGCAATTCTGCTACACCTCATAAATGTTATGATGGGTCATGTAGACTTTTAGCATCTAATTGTCCTGCTCTCCCTGGATGTTCCAATCCATCTAAACCTTTCAGATGTATTTCAGGTGTTTGTGTTTAAGACAAAGCTGATTGTTAAGTAATTGATAAAGATTTACCTGCTTGTGATGCCGGATTATCTAGATGTGTTGACGGAGTTTGTAGAATTGATTGTCCCGCTCACTACGGTTGTCCCAAAGATAAACCATTATAATGTGCTAATGGATTCTGTGGTGTTACTCTAGGAGATTGCGCTGGAGAATCAGGATGCCCAATATTAACTCCTTTCAGATGTATTGATAATACTTGTGTCGAGAATATGGATACATGTACTTAACCTATTAGATCCAATATTCCTGAATTGGTCACTGTCTCTATAGGTAATCTCTAAACCAACTTAATTGATTTCATCTAATCAGCAAATTCTTAAGAAAAACATGGATAATTGTTGATTCCCGCTGGATCATTGTTATATCCATTGGAATTGTAAGATTCTAAAGATAAATCAGACAAATCCTCTCTTCAAATTATTCCTGTTTAAGAATCTATTATGCATGATTCAACAACAACTACTGATTAACTTAGATATCACTATGTCAAGTAATTTTATCCTCATTCTGAAGGATAATTAGAATTCCATTAAACTGTTAGATCGCCTGTCGTATAAATTTAAGTTATTAACAGAGACTCTACCATTGATTATAGATTCCCCATGTAATTATAATTGAATGCTGATTATCTTTATGGTACCGATAAACAAGAAGATTATTGTTTGGGTAAATTTGAAGAAGATACTAAGAAATGGAATTGTGCCTCAAGAATATTAACTTCTGCCAATGTAAATGACTAATTATTCTAATATCCTATCTAAAACGATGGAATTTATGCAGTATTATTTAACCCTGATGAACCTAAAGCTAATGCCAATCCTTAACCTTGTTTATTCTTCTGCTAATACAAAGAAGAAATCTTATGGACTTTATTAGGATTCGCTATATTCTCAGTTGTATTTGGTTACATTTTCTGGAGAGTATCAAGATATGTTAATAAATATAAACATGCTAAGTAATAAATGGAAAATTACAAAGAATAAATTAGTGAAATGGAATAAGCCTAAACCGATGTTGTTGGATAGAGTCTTAAAGACAAATTATAAGGAATCAACTTCACCGTTAATCCTGTAGCTAATGAACAAAAATAAGAATCATCCTAAGATGTCGAAAGAATAGCTTAACTTGAAGCTATTATTGACAAATTGACCAAAAGAGATAAGATGATCGGATAAGTTAATTAAGAGCTTTCAGTAAGAAACAGAGTTCTCAGTGATGAAATTGATAAACTCAAAGATAGAATTGGTCAACAAGGCAAATTTGTTGCCACTCATGAAATGATCGATTTCGGATCAAGTAAAGAATTCGATTGAAC
>Ga0007760_10071106_pt1 | contig 15272 bp, 27 predicted proteins | sample LauGreFBDMM110SN_FD_61637 | JGI IMG/M metagenome (GOLD analysis project Ga0007760, IMG submission 61637) | Metatranscriptome of freshwater lake microbial communities from Lake Michigan, USA - Fa13.BD.MM110.SN (Metagenome Metatranscriptome) | ecosystem: Environmental > Aquatic > Freshwater >... | reverse complement strand
TTGGTATTTTAGGAAACAAAATTGGGATGACCCAAATTTTTGATACAAAAGGAAATATTATTCCAGTAACGATTATTAAAGGTGGTCCTTGTTATATCACGCAAATCAAATCGGAAGAAAAATGTGGTTATAGTGCAATTCAAATTGGATATTTAGAAATTCCAGCAAATTTAAAAAGTTTAACAAAACCAAGATTAGGACATTTTAACAGTGTTAATCTTCCTCCATTCCGTTATCTAAAAGAATACAAAATTTTAGAAACGTCAAATTATGAAATCGGACAAAAATTTAGTGTCGAAATGTTCGAAGTAGGAGATCATGTTAGTGTAACAGGTCTAACAATCGGAAAAGGAAACGCAGGGAATATCAAACGTAATCATTTCTCTCGTGGACCAATGGGGCATGGTTCGAAACATCATCGATTACAAGGATCTATCGGATCAGGTACAACTCCAGGTCGTGTATTTCCAGGAAAGAAAATGCCTGGTCGTTTAGGAATGGAAAAACGAACAATCAGTGGATTGGAAATTATTGATATTGATAAAAAAGAAAATTTATTAATTGTAAAAGGTTCAATTCCAGGAAAATCTGGAAACTTAGTAAGTATCAATACTAAAAATTAATTTTAACATTTTGTGATTCATGGAAACGAAAATATTTTTAGAAAACTTAGAAAGAAAGAAAAAAGCGATTGGATTAATCCATCGTGTTTATCTTACTCAATTAAAAAACGCCCGTAAATATACAGCTTCTACAAAAACAAAATCAGAAGTTCGTGGTGGAGGAAGAAAACCTTGGAAACAAAAAGGAACGGGACGCGCCCGTGCTGGTTCAAGTAGATCACCTCTATTTGTAGGAGGAGGGATTACTTTTGGACCAAGACCACGTATTGTTTCAAAAAAAATTAATAAAAAAGAAAGACGTTTAGCGATTCTTTCAGCTTTATACTTAAAGAAAAAACAATTTTTAATGGTAGATGAAAACGTATTTGCGACATCAAACATTACAAAAACAAAACAATTTCTTGAAGCCTTAAAAACGTTAAATGTAAATCTTCAATCAAATATTCTGATTGTTTTACCAACACCAAACAAACAACTTTGGTTAGCAACACGTAATTTAAAAAATATTGAACTTACAGTTGCAAGTTGTATAAATATTAAACAATTACTAAAAACAAATCACATTGTTTTATCGAATTCAACATTAGAATTAATTCATTCAACTTATGGAAAACAATATGCTTAATCTTGGGGATCTTTTAGGTTTAGTGAAATACCCATCCTTAACCGAAAAGTCTATTAATCTTTATGGAGATCGTCAATACACTTTTATTGTGGATCGTTCGTTAACAAAAACACAAATCAAATACATTATTGAAAAAATATTCAATGTTAGCATTACAGATGTTAACACGGCTATTTTACCTTTAAAAACAAGACGTGTAGGAAAATTTACCGGAAATCGACCGCTTTATAAAAAAGCGTATGTAAAATTAAAAGAAGGAGACACAATCTCTGATCTATTTAATTAAAAATTTAATCAAATGAGTTTGAGCAAATAAAGTATGGCAATTAAAATATATAAACCTTATACACCTACAACTCGTAACAAGAGCAGTTTAGATTTTTCTATCTTAACAAAAATTAAACCAGAACGATCATTAACCGTTTCAAATCACAGAGCAAAAGGAAGAAATAATCAAGGACGTATTACAACAAGACATAAAGGTGGTGGACATAAACGTTGTTATCGTTTAATTGATTTTAAACGTAATAAACATGACAAAAAAGGAAATGTTGTTTCGATTGAATATGATCCAAATCGTAATGCCTTTATTTCTCTAATTCAATATGAAGATGGAGAAAAACGTTACATTTTACACCCAGAAACATTAAAAGTTGGAAGTACTATTTATGCTGGAAAAAATGTACCTCTTGAAGTTGGAAATGCTTTACCTTTAGATAGTATTCCCTTAGGAACAGATGTTCATAATGTTGAACTTTTTCCTGGAAAAGGGGGTCAATTAGTACGTGCTGCAGGAACATCTGCAAAAGTATTAGCAAAAGAAAATAATTTTGTTGTTTTACGTTTATCTTCAAAAGAAATTCGTTTATTTAAAAAAGAATGTTTTGCCACAATTGGACGTGTAAGTAATTCTGATTTTTACAATGTTGTTTCTGGAAAAGCAGGACGTAGTCGTTGGTTAGGGATTCGCCCAACAGTTCGTGGTTCAGTTATGAATCCAGTAGATCACCCACACGGGGGGGGAGAAGGAAGATGTCCGATTGGTAAACCAAGACCTTTAACACCTTGGGGGAAACCGGCATTAGGAATTAAAACTCGTAGACGAAAAAATAAAAGTGATATTTTTATTATTCGTTCACGTTCATAAGATTACTATATTTAAAAGATTAAAATCATGGGAAGATCAGTATTAAAAGGACCTTACATCGCTTATCATTTATTAAATAAAATTACTTTAATGAATGAAAAAGGAAAAAAAGATACAATCAAAACTTGGTCAAGAGCATCAACAATCTTACCAATGATGATTGGACATACCATTAGTGTTTATAACGGACAAAAACATGTTCCCGTATTTATTACCGATGCTTTAGTAGGACATAAATTAGGAGAATTTGTACCTACTCGTACATTCCGTTCTCACAAAAAAACTGAACGTAAAGTAAAAAGATAGATTATGAATAAAGAAAAAGAAATCGTATCCGCAACCTCAAAATATATTCGAGTTTCACCTACGAAAATTGATAACATTATTATTAAAATTCGTGGAAAAAGTTACAAAGAAGCTTTACAAATTTTAAAATACTTACCACAAAAAACAGGAGCTATTGTTTGGCAAACTCTTTATTCTGCTATTTCAAATGCTACAAACAACTTTGATTTAGAAAAAGAGAACTTAGTTATTAAAGAAGCTTTTGTAAATCAAGGTCCCATCTTAAAACGTATGCGACCTAGAGCACAAGGACGTGCTTTTAAAATTCAAAAGAAAATGGCGCATTTAACAATTCGTGTAACAGAAGGATAAATTATATAAAAAAATATTTATAAAGGAGTTATTGTGGGACAAAAAAACACATCCAAAAGGGTTTAGATTAGTAACAACTCAGAAACATTTATCAGAATGGTATAGTGACAAAAAGAATTATTCAACACTTATGGAAGAAGATTATTTTATTCGTTCGAAAGTAGATGAATTTTTCAATGAATTTTTGTCAATATCAAAAATTGAAATCAATAGAATTAATCAAGATGTAGAGACGAATGAGTATGTAAATATTACAATTCATGCGTTGTTTCCAAGAGCAAAAGATATGTATCGTAAAGTTGCAAAATATTTTACAGAGACAACAGATAATCCAAATGCCAAAGTATTGTCGATTCTGAACAATTCAAAAGGAAACTTAAAACGTTTTACAACATTATTATTAAAACGAAATGTTCGAAATTTGATTCGTTTTTTACAAGTAAAAAACCAAAAGAATTATTATATTGGGATTAAATTTATTAAAAATCCTTTTGAAGATGCTACTTTAATTGCAAAATATATTGCGGATCAATTAGAAAAACGAACTCCTTTTAGACGTGCTGTAAAACAAACTATTAAGAAAGTTCAAAGAACATCTATGAAAGGAGTGAAAGTAGAGGTTTCTGGACGTTTAAATGGAATTGATATTGCAAGAAGTGAGTGGAAAAGGGATGGAAAAATTCCATTACATACATTGCGTGCAAAAATTGATTACACACATCAACGTGCACAAACAATTTATGGAGTTATTGGTATTAAAGTTTGGTTATTCGCAGGAGAATAACACGTTTAAATAAAAATTTATTCACATTGGGAGAAAAAAAATGTTAAGTCCTAAACGAACAAAATATAGAAAAATGCAACGTGGTCGTTTGAAAGGGAAAGCGTGTCGTAATAACAAATTAAACCATGGGGATTATGGTATTCAAGCCTTAGAACCCGTTTGGTTGACATCACGTCAAATTGAGGCGGTTAGACGTACAATTTCTCGTTATACAAAACGAACAGGAAAACTTTGGATCAAAGTCTTTCCAGATAAATCGGTTACTGCACGTGCGGAAGAATCACGTATGGGATCTGGGAAAGGGGCTGTAGAATATTGGGTTGTAGTCGTGAAGCCAGGAACTGTTCTTTTTGAAATTACAGGTGTTCCAAAAGACGTTGCTTTAGAAGCATTACGTATTGCACGTTACAAGTTACCTATTAAAACGAAAATTTTAATCCGTGAGGAAACAAACGCATGAGTTTACCAAAATATACAGAATTAAATTCATTAAATACAATTGGGGAAATTGAAAAAGAGATTTTCATTTTACAAAAAAGTATTTTTGATTTAAGAATTAAAAAGTCAACAAGCCAAACAGTAAAGCCTCACCTGTTTACACATGCAAAACGTAGAATTGCACAATTAAAATTTAAAAAGTCTTCTTTATTAAAAAAAGAAAATTAGAAAATTATGGTAAAAAAAGAAAGAATTGGAGTTGTTGTTAGCGATAAACCACAAAAAACAATTGTAGTAGCTATTCAAACACGTTACCAACATCCAAAATATAAAAAGATTTTAGTAAAAACAAAACGTTATATGGCTCATGATGAGTTAAATCGTGGAAAAGCAGGAGATTTAGTTCTTTTAGAAGAAAGTGCACCTTTTAGCCGTCATAAAACCTGGACACTAAAAGAAATCTTACGAGCCTATGAAAAATAAATTGTTTTAAGTGATAAAAAAATAAAAAATTATGATACAACCTCAAACATATTTAACTGTTGCGGATAATACCGGAGCGAAACAATTAATGTGTATTCGTGTTTTAGGAAACAATAGAAAATATGCCAATATCGGAGATATTATTATTGGTGTCGTAAAAGACGCTCTTCCTAATATGTCAATCAAACGTTCAAATGTTGTTCGTGCCGTTGTTGTTCGAACAAAAAATACAGTAAAACGCGCAGACGGTATGGCTATTCGCTTTGATGATAATGCAGCGGTTATTATCAATGCTGAAAATAACCCTCGTGGAACACGTGTTTTTGGTCCAGTGGCCCGAGAAATTCGTGAGAAAAACTTTACGAAAATTATATCACTAGCAAATGAAGTAGTATGAAACAAAAAATAAACACTCATGTAAAAATTGGTGACAAAGTAAAAGTAATTGCGGGTAAAGAAAAAGGTTTTATTGGTGTGATTACGTCCCTTGTTACAAAAAAATCAATTGTTATTCTTGATGGAATTACACCTCGTATTGCTTTCAAAAAAAGTCCACAAGGAGGAGAAGCCCAAAAAGTAGAAATTCAAGTGCCTATTCATAGTTCAAATGTTATGTTGTGGGACAAAGATGCAAACCAAGCAAGCAAAATTGGTTATAAAGTAGTAGATGAGAAAAAAGTAAGATATTTTAAAAAGTCAGGAAATATTGTTAAATAAAAAAATTATTTTAGTAAAAAAAAGACTGAAAAATGAGTAATTTAAAAACCCACTATGTAGATAGTGTTGTACCAAGCTTAGTAAAGGAATTTCAATACAAAAATAAGCATGAAATTCCAAAACTGGAGAAAATTTGTGTAAGTGCAGGTCTTGGATTAAACGCACAAAACCGAGTTTATTTACAAAAAGCAACAGAAGAAATTCGTTTAATTACAGGACAACACCCTGTTTTAACAACGTCAAAAAAATCAATTGCTGGATTTAAAATTCGTGAAGGTATTCCATTAGGATTAACAGTAACTTTACGAAGTGAAAAAATGTATGCGTTTCTAGAAACCTTTACAAAATTGGTTTTACCTCGTATACGAGATTTTCGTGGGTTAAATCCAAACAATTTTGATAAAAATGGAAATTACAATTTAGGAATTACAGAACAATTGGTATTTCCTCAAATTGATTATGATAGTGTTGATCAACGACGTGGATTTAATATTACGATCGTTACAACTGCAAAAAATTCAACAGAAGGATTTTTTCTTTTAAAAGAATTAGGTGTTCCATTTTCTAAATAAAGAAAAATAATAAAGTAAAAGAGGTTTTAAATGACAAATGATCTTGTTTCTGATATGTTAACGCGCATTCGTAATGCAAGCATGGCACGCCATAGTTTTGCTCGAGTTCGTTATAGTAAATTAAATTTAGCCATTTTAAAGGTTCTTGCAGCCGAGGGATATATTACAAGCTATGCTGTCGAAAAAAGCGACATCGGTGAAGGTCAAATCAAAATTTTATTAAAGTATAAAGGTTGGTGGATTAAAAAACCCTTATTTTCGATTCTGCAAAGAATTAGTAAACCTGGGCAACGTGTATTTTCAGGATACAAACACTTCCAAGACACGATTGATGTCTTACGTTACGATCAAGGAACAGCAATTATTTCTACATCAGCTGGAATTGTAAGTCATGTAAAAGCTCAAAAGTTAAAAAAAGGTGGTGAAATCCTTTGTTACGTTGGATAAAAAATCAAAACGAGAGGAAAAAAGAAATGTCACGTATTGGTAAAAAAGCCATAGATATTCCTAAAGAAGTATCTATTAAAGTCGAAAACGAAAAAATTATTGTAAAAGGAAAAAACGGTAGTTTAGAAAGAGAAGTTTTAAACAAATTAAACTTAGAAATTCTTAATGAACAACTTGTTATTACACGAAAAGACGATACAAAAGCATCCCGCTCTTATCATGGATTGATTCGTGCCTTAGTTCAAAATATGGTCACAGGAGTAAATGAAAACTTTTCTAAAACTTTAGTTGCCGAAGGAGTAGGATATAAATTTCAAGTAGAGAAAACGAAATTAATTTTAAGTGTCGGCTTTTCTCATCCGGTAGAATTTGAAATTCCTTCTGATATCACACTAAAAGCAGAATCACCAACAAGACTTGTAATTAGCGGAATTGACAAAGAAAAAGTTGGTTTCTTTGCCGCAAAAGTACGTGATATGCGTCCACCTGAACCGTATAAAGGAAAAGGACTTTTATATCAAGGAGAGAAAATTTTAAGAAAAGCAGGGAAAACAGGAAAATAATTATTATCTTATTCATTTGTTTATCCATTATATACACATATATATTAATTTCATTATTATGAAAAAAAGTACAAAAAAAATCTATTTACAACAAAAAAAACGATTTTTGAAAAAAATTGTGGGAACGTCTGAAAAACCAAGATTATCTGTTTTTCGTTCACACAAACATATTTATGCCCAATTAATTGACGATAAAAATGGCAACACTTTAGCCTTTAGTTCTACTTTAGACAAAGAACTTGCTTCTCAAATTACATCGACAGCAACGCAAGAAGCATCTCTGTTAGTTGGAGAAAGTGTAGGAAAAAGAGCAGTAGCTAAACAAATCAGTAACATTGTATTTGATCGAGGAAATCGTCCTTATCATGGAAGAATTAAAAGTGTTGCTGAAGGTGCAAGAAAGGCTGGGTTAGTTTTTTAAAAAATAAAATCCTTGTCATTTTAACCTTAAGATTCAAAACAATCAATAATTTTGTAATCATCGAATAAAAAAAATGGAAAAACCAACAATAAAAAATACAAAAGGAAGTTCTGGAAAAAAAGAAACTCCTTATAACAGAACAAATTCGTCAAGAGGACCACGTAAAAAATCAGTCGTGCGTCTATCAAAAGTAAAATATGAAGAAAAAATTGTTCAAATTAAACGCGTTACAAAAGTTGTTAAAGGTGGAAAAAAAATGACTTTCCGTGCCATTGTTATTATTGGTGATAATAAACGAAAAGTAGGTGTAGGAATTGGACGTGCAGAAGATGTAAATTTAGCAATTGACAAAGCAATTTTAAATGGGAAGAAAAATTTAATTAGTGTTCCGTTAACTTTAAAATTTTCGGTACCTCATGTAACCAATGCTTCTTATGGAGCTTGTAGTATCATGTTACGCCCAGCATCTCAGGGGACAGGCGTTATTGCAGGAGGATCTGTACGAACTGTATTAGAGCTAGCAGGAATTAAAAATATTTTAGCGAAACAATTTGGATCAAACAATATCTTAAATAATGCAAAAGCTACAATTTTAGCTTTGACTAGTTTAAATGAAAAAGTTGAACTAGGAAAGTATCAATCTGTTAGAAAGCAATTACTTTATGATAAAATCATGAGAAAATACAAAAATGTTCGAATCTCTAATTAATCAGTATTTTCCAACTATTAAAAGACAAAATAATCCAACAAGAAAAATTGTTTTAACATTATTTCTACTTCTTCTTTTTCGTTTTGGAAATACGATTCCTTTATCCGGTATTGATCAAGAAGCTTTAAAAAAGTCCTTTTTGCAATTGGAATCAAGAAATTCTATCATGCAAATTATCAATATGTATTCAGGAGGTGGTGGAGCGACACTCTTAAGTCCTTTTTCATTAGGAATTATACCTTTTATTAATGCCTCTATTTTGGTGGATTTATTAACAGCTCTTTTCCCAACACTAGAAAAATTACAATCCGAAGAAGGAGAAGCTGGTCGTAAAAAATTACTTTTTTATAAAAAGATTTTAACGCTTCTGTTTTCCATTGTTCAAAGTGGATTTTTACTCTTTTATCTGAAAGCTTATTTTTACAATACAGAACTTTTTAATTTTATTCTGATTGGAATGGAGTTGGTAACAGGTTCTATGTTAATTGTTTGGTTAAGTAACATTATTGATACAAAAGGAATTGGAAATGGTACATCGTTAATTATTTTTACCAATATTGTAGTTACTTTAATTAGTAAGAATTTATTGGTCAATCAACAATTTGATGGTGTATTTGTCTTAGAAATTCTTTTCTTATTATTTTTAATGGTCTTAATTTGTATTTCGCAAACTGCCCGCATTAACATTGATGTTGTCTCAGCACGTCAACTTGCGTATTTAGAAAACATTGAAAAAACGACTATTAATCAAAAAGTAAGTTCAACGTTTGAAACCAAAGAGAGTGGAAATGGACTTTCGATTCGTTTAAATCAAGCCGGAATTTTTCCGATTATTATTGCTTCGAATTTGATTCCATTTTTTTCTTTCTTTTTCCAATCTTTGAATCTTAGTAATGACTTCAAAATTGTAAATAATATTCTTTATTACTTATTAATTATTGGGTTTAATTATTTCTATACCATTGTTTTTTGGGATCCAGAAAAAATCTCAGAGCAACTTCGTAAAGCCTCTGTTTCTGTTGTAAATGTCACTCCAGGACGAGAAACAATTTCTTACTTAGAAAACGTGGTTCGTTCCACTTCTCTTATTGGTGGAATCTCTTTATGTGTTATATTATTTTTATATGATTTCTTTAAACAAATAATCAATGGGTATTTATTAAACCAAATAAATATTTCCTCTTTAATTATTCTTGTAGGAGTAGCATATGAAGTTCAAAAAACAATTCGAGCACTTTATAAAAATGTTCTCGAAATTCAATAGTACCTTTATATTCTTGAAATGGAGTCTAGTTCTTTTGAAATGCTAATCTTTTTTTAAAACTTACTCTGTTTTTCAATAATTAACCTAGTAAGTTTTGATGAAAGGCTAGTAAGAAACAAGTTGTTAAATTAAATTTTGAAGAAAAATAAAAAGAATTCTTTCCCATTTAAAACAAATGTTTTAGTTATTTCTTCAGACTGGAAGTCAGTTTTGAGTCTAGGTTAACAAAAAATTAGTTAAAGAAAAAATGTATATGAAAGTACGTCCTTCAGTAAAAAGAATGTGTGAAAATTGTAGAGTTATTAAACGCTACGGTAAAATTATGGTAATTTGTGTGAATCCAAAACACAAACAAAGACAAGGTTAATTAAATAATAAAAAAAGAAAAAGATGGTCAGAATTCTTGGGAATAACTTATCTAATAAAAAAAAGATATATATTGCTTTAACGTGTATCTATGGAATTGGAATTCCAACGTCTAAAAAAATTTTAAACCAATTAAATATTGATTACGATGTAAAAGTTTCAGATTTAACGGAATCGAATGTTTCGGCAATCCGTGATATTTTAGAAACGGAAGAATTTAAACTTGAAGGAGATTTAAAACGTTTAGTAAGTTTAAATATTAAACGTCTTATTGATATCAACAGTGTTCGTGGAAGAAGACATTTAAAAGGATTACCTGTACGCGGACAAAGAACACGCACAAATAATCGTACATCTCGTAGACAAAGTTTCTTTACACGTAAAAAATAGAAATTAACTAAAATATGTCAAAACAAAAAAAAAAGCAAAAGAAATCGGTTGCAGTAGGAATTGCCAATATAAAAACTACTTTTAATAATACAATCATTACAATTAGTGATATTTTAGGAAATACAATTTGCTGGGCTTCTTCTGGAACGTCAGGATTTAAAGGAGCAAGAAAAAATACTCCTTTCGCTGCCCAAAGTGCAGCCCGAAATGCTGCTGTAAAAGCAATTGAATTAGGAATGGAAAAAGTAGAAGTGGTTATCAAAGGAAGAGGAAATGGGCGAGAAACATCTCTTCGTGCTTTAAAATCAGCTGGATTAAATATTTTATCTATCGAAGATAAAACATCTATTCCTCACAACGGTTGTCGTCCACCAAAAAAACGTAGATTATAACTTTTAGTAAAAAGATAAAAACGTGAAAACTTATGAGTACATTAACTTGTATTGAAACATATATTGATAAAGAACAAAATTATTATGGTTGTTTTCTAATTGAACCGCTAGAAACAGGCCAAGGGATTACCTTAGGAAATGCCATTCGACGAACGTTATTGTCGGATTTAACTTCTTTTTCAATTACGGGAGTACGCATCAACAATTTAAAGCATGAATTTTCAGTTATTGAAGGGTTACGAGAAGATGTTTTAGAAGTCTTATTAAATTTAAAAGAAGTTGTTTTTAAAAATTCTTTTTCTTCAAAAGAAGAACCTCTTCCTTTAAAATTAAAAGGATTTTTAAATGTGAAAGGTCCCATCGTTGTTACTGCAGGGATGTTTCAATTGCCAAAAAATTTAATTAAAATTATCAATCCAAATCAATATATTTGTACCATTGTAGATCCTTCTGAATTTTATTTAGAAGTAGATATTGAAAATGGAAAAGGATATCGATTAACAGAAGAAAATAGACGCAAAAATTTACATGAAAAGCTTTCTGTTGTAAAACCTTCTACTTTATTGATAGATGCGATTTTTATGCCTGTGAAGAAAGTAAATTATAAAATTAAATTGATTCATGATAGTCAAGGAAATATAAAAGAATCACTGAATTTGGAAATTGTGACAAATGGAAGTCTAACTCCAAAACGTAGTCTTTATGAAGCCCTAAAAATTTTAATGAATCTTTTTTATCCATTGTTTTTAAATTTTCAATTTTCGTCGATTTCTTCATACTTAACACAAGAAAAAATAAAAACTAATAAAACTATATGAAAACAATCTTTCCAAAAAAAGAATGTCATGTTCCAAAATGGTTTCTAGTTGATGCAGAAGGCAAAACATTAGGAAGATTAGCTACGGAAGTAAGTAAATTATTACGTGGAAAAGAAATTTCTTATTTTACTCCTGGAGTTGATCAAGGAAACTATGTAGTCGTTTTAAATGCTGATAAAATTACAGTTAGCGGAAACAAAGAATTACAAAAATTATATTATCGAAATTCACAACGTCCAGGAAGTTTAAAAATCGAAACATTTAAGCAATTAAAACAAAGAATTCCAAGTCGTATTATTGAAAAAGCAGTTTGGGGAATGTTACCTAAAGGTGTTTTAGGACGAGAATATTATCGTCGTCTTTTTGTTTATTCTGACAATAAGATTAATTATAAAAAAACTAAAGAAGGTGAAAAACAATCTATTTCTTTAGATATGGCAAATTCAAACAATTGGATTAAAGTAGATTTATAAAAATTATATATGGTAGAAACAAAACTATTTTATACAGGAATTGGGAAAAGAAAAACATCTGTCGCCAAGGTTTTTTTAAAAGAAGGATCAGGAATTATTGAAGTCAATGGTAAAAATTTTGAAAATTTCTTTTCAGGAGTTGGAGAAGAGCGTGAATTGCTAAAAAATCCTTTTGTTTTACTAAATTTAAGTGACAAATACGATCTTGATGTCAAAGTAAAAGGGGGTGGAATTAGTTCCCAAATGGATGCTATTCGTTTAGCTATTGCTAAAGCACTTTGTACAATTAATATTGAATACCGTCAAATTTTTAATCAAAACTTATTATTACGACGTGATTCAAGAATCAAAGAAAGAAGAAAATATGGTTTAAAAAAGGCCAGAAAAGCTTCACAGTTTTCAAAACGTTAATTTATTTATTTATTTTTTATTAAAACTATGCCAAAAAAAGACTTACATCCTGAATGGTATAATACGAAAGTATTTTGTGATGGAAAACTTGTTTTAGAAGTAGGAACAACAAAACCGGAAATGATTGTCGATATTTGGGCTGGAAATCATCCGTTTTACACAGGTTCACAAAAAATTATTGACACGGAAGGACGTGTTGAAAAATTCCAACGTAAATATAATTTAAAAGAAACAGAAACTAAAAAAGAAACGAAGTAAAATATGCCAACAATTCAACAACTTGTTCGCTTAAATCGAACAAAAATTTTAAATGCAACAAAAGCGCCTGCATTAAAGTCTTGTCCTCAACGTAGAGGAATTTGTACACGTGTATACACAACAACTCCGAAAAAACCTAACTCGGCGATTCGAAAAGTTGCTCGTGTAAAATTAACAAGTGGATTTGAAGTTACAGCATATATTCCAGGGGAAGGGCATAGCTTACAAGAACATTCTATTGTTCTTGTTCGTGGAGGACGTGTAAAAGATCTTCCCGGAGTTCGCTACAAAATTATTCGTGGAGCCTTAGATTGTACAGGGGTAAAAGATCGTCGTCAAAGTCGTTCGAAATATGGTGCCAAAAAACCAGTACCTGGAGTTGTAAAAACAGGAAAAAAATAAATTAAATAATTGACAAACAAAATTTTAAATTATGTCACGTAGAATATCTACAAAAAAACGTTTTCCGAAAAGAGATTCAAAATATGATAATTTATTAGTAAGTTTATTAGTAAATAGAATTTTAAAGTGTGGAAAAAAACGTTTAGCAAAAAGAATTGTCTATAAAGCCTTTGAACTTATTGAATTTAGAACAAATCAAAATCCGATTTTAATTCTAGAAAAAGCAATTCGAAACATCAGTCCGCGTGTTCAATTAAAAGCAAAACGTGTAGGAGGAGCTACTTATCAAGTCCCTACTCTTTTAAATAAATTCCGTTCTACAAATATTGCTGTTCGTTGGATTGTTGAGTTTTCACGTAAACGTGCTGGAAAAGGCATGTCTTTAAAACTAGCCAATGAATTATTAGAAGCAGCAAAAGGATTAGGAAATGCTATTAAGAAAAAAGAAGAAACACATAAAATGGCAGAAGCAAACAAGGCTTTTGCTCAATTTAGATAATTATATTCTTTTTTCTATTTTTTAAACTACATTCTTTTTTCTAGATCGCATTTTTGGTAAAAAAAAGGCTTTTCCGAAAAAAGAATGTTTCAGTCTCTAAAAAAAAGAGAAAATCGCTGAAAGTATATCAGTTATGCAATATTTTGTATTTTTAAACATATTCATAAATGGCAAGAGATAAATTCGAACGTAATAAACCACATATTAATATTGGAACAATTGGTCACGTAGATCATGGAAAAACGACCTTAACAGCAGCTATTACGGCTACTTTATCTACATTAGGTGGAGCTGTTTTAAAACGTTATGAAGATATTGATGCAGCACCAGAAGAACGTGCACGTGGAATTACAATTAATACAGCTCACGTTGAATATGAAACTGATTTTAGACATTATGCACATGTAGATTGTCCAGGACACGCTGATTATGTAAAAAATATGATTACAGGAGCTGCTCAAATGGATGGAGCTATTTTAGTTGTGTCTGCTGCAGATGGAGCAATGCCTCAAACACGTGAACATATCTTATTAGCGCGTCAAGTAGGTGTAAAACGTCTAGTTGTTTTCTTAAATAAAGCAGATCAAGTAGATGATCCTGAGTTAATTGAGTTAGTTGAACTTGAATTACGTGAATTATTACAAAGTTATGATTACCCAGGAGAAGAAATTCCTTTTGTTTCAGGATCAGCTTTATTAGCATTCGAAGCAGTAACAGCAAATCCTGCAATCAAAAAAGGTGAAAGTGCTTGGGTAGACAAGATTTTTGATTTAATGCAAGCTGTAGACGATTATATTCCAACTCCAGAACGTGAAATGGACAAACCATTCTTAATGGCGATCGAAGATGTATTCTCGATTACAGGACGTGGAACAGTATCTACTGGAAGAATTGAAAGAGGAACAGTTGCTGTTGGAGAAACAGTAGAATTAGTTGGTTTAGCCGATACAAAAACAACAACAGTTACTGGATTAGAAATGTTCCAAAAAACATTAGAAAAAGGTATGGCTGGTGATAATATCGGTATTTTATTACGTGGTGTACAAAAAGCAGATGTTTTACGTGGAATGGTTTTATCAAAACCTGGATCAATCAATCCTCATACAAAATTTGATGCGGAAGTTTATATCTTAACAAAAGATGAAGGTGGACGTCATACAGCAATTTTCAAAGGATATAGACCGCAATTCTATGTTCGAACAACAGATGTAACAGGTCAAATTTTAGAATTTTCTTCAGAAGGAGAAACATTAGAAATGGTAATGCCTGGGGATAATGTAAGCATGTGTATTGAATTAATTGCTCCAATTGCAATTGAAAATGGAATGCGTTTAGCAATCCGTGAAGGGGGTAGAACAGTTGGTTCTGGTCTTGTAACTAAAATTATTGAATAAAAAAATTAAACTATGAGATTTCGTATACTTTTAAAATCATTTGATAATGAATTAATTAATCTTGCTTCCCAACAACTACGTTCGACATTGTTAAAAACAGAATGTCATTTAAATGGAGTAGTTTCACTTCCAACAAAAATCAAAAGATTTTGTGTTCTTCGTTCTCCACACGTAGACAAAGATTCACGTGAACATTTTGAATTACGTTTATACAAACGTTTTATTGATTTAAGTACAACTTCTCCCTCTATTTTAGATTTACTTTTAAAAACAGAATTACCTGCAGGTGTTTCATGTTCTTTAAAAGTTCTTGAAAGTAAATAAGTAATCTTATTATAAAGAGAATTAGAGCAATTAAAAAATAAAGCTAAAAAGCTTTATTTTTTAATTGAAATATTAATATAAATTTTCTTCTTCAT
>Ga0007760_10072554_pt1 | contig 15438 bp, 7 predicted proteins | sample LauGreFBDMM110SN_FD_61637 | JGI IMG/M metagenome (GOLD analysis project Ga0007760, IMG submission 61637) | Metatranscriptome of freshwater lake microbial communities from Lake Michigan, USA - Fa13.BD.MM110.SN (Metagenome Metatranscriptome) | ecosystem: Environmental > Aquatic > Freshwater > Lake... | reverse complement strand
AATCTACTTTACTATTTGGTCCATTATTTGCTATATAAATAAAATTATTATCATCCATTGAAATCTTGTAAGGTGAAGCAACATCCAATTTAGTTGCTGCATCACCTGTACTAACATTATAACGGAATAAAACCTTTTTCAGCATTGATGTATCTGCCTTGATAGTTGGTAAGATTTCTGGATAGCATGCGAAAACGTTTGATATAAGTAAATCAGGTATCAAACCTTTAAACTTTAATCGATATTTAAAGCCAGCTGCTGAAGCATAAGTAGCCAATGATAATGGTAATGACTTCTCTAATGAAGGTAGAGCCAACAAGGCTGCATTCAAAGCAACGGAATCATTCCATAAAACACAAGGAGTTGAGAATCCATTGTATTGTAATGAAAAATAACCATACTTTGATACTTCAATCCATTGAATTGATGATGCTCTTATAAAGCGGGCAGTAAAGTTCATACCATCACCTTTCAATAAAATACTAGGATAGCCAATAACGTCTACTTCGCGTTCATATGATACGAATATATCGATAATGTCGCCACTTGTATATGTGTTACTATTGGATGTAAACGTTGAAATATTTTGAGCTTTAATTTTATATGCACAATTACGTACTGCGATTTGGATGGTCTTATAATCAGCAGTACGTAGTAATGAACCATAAGGAGGTGGTAATGTCATGTTTGCTGAAATCATAGGATAATTATTACGAGTAACTGATCCAACACCACGGAATTGAACTGCTTGTGGCCCAAGTGCTGAAAGATCTGATACATCTTGAGCAGAATTGGCGATATATATGAATTTCAATTGAGTGGTTGTGTTACCATCGAAATAACGCGCATATTCTAAGGTGCTTAGTCTTATTTGAAGCATATCTTCTTTTAGAATCATAACTGGTTCATCGAAAGTTAAGATAAAGATAAGTTTATCTCCACAAACTAAAGATGGACTTCCTTCACTTACAACTAGGGAGAGTATACGAGGTATAGATGAAGTTATGTATGGTACATTATTGATACCGACAGTTGGTAGTGTTAAGTTTACTTTATGCATCAAGATGTCAGTGGAAGTAGTCACATATCCACCTGATGCACTGTTTTCATCAACTTTAGTACTTGCCAATTGTAATGCACTTGCTTCATCATGAGGACGCCATACTGCTTGAAAGGAAGATGTCGATGTAGCATCTAATACTAATTTGTCACTTAAAATTGTAGGATCTGTTACTGATCGTCTCAAGTATGGATGGCTAACCACTATATACTCATCTGCTCCTAAATTTCGATTCAAGGTAACGGCCAATTCAAAAGAACAGAATGTATTCGAGGAGCATTCAGAGACGCTGATACTACTGGAACTTATGGCCCCGACTGAAGAGGGAGAAATCTGTATTGTAGTAAGAGGAATGTCACCAATTGATGCAATCCTGCCAAAAAATTTATGATCACTCGCTTGATATGTAACAGATTCATCCAATAAGATTAATTTATCGTATATGTATACATTAACCTCTCTAGCAGCTACTGCTTGTATTGCTGTTAGTCGAAATTTTTTCGTATTACTAGTAAATGTTACAGTAAAAGGACAATCAAAATTATCTTCAGCACGATCACCATATGCAGTCAATGTTGCACTTGCACTTCTTTTAACAGCTGGTGTTGTAATTTCAATATAATCATTAATTCTAATATCACTTGATATTTTGAATTGAAATCTAATAGATAAGTAAGACAAAGAATCTTGAATATCATAGTAAACTTTAGCTGATTGTAAACCAATTGGTTGAACTGTAGTAAACTTAGTTTCAGGGATCCTAATTATACCTGTAGATTTTGTTAACTTTATTGTAGGTTCAAAACCAATTACTGGGAAATTATCTGAAGGATCGATGCTAAATGTCCACTGAACATTGGAAAAAGGTTCAACTTGAGTTGGACATACCCAAGTAAAAGTGAATGTAACTGCATTATATGTCAAACCAGGAATATTTTGTAATTGATTGGTGTATAATGCAGTATTAGGAAAAGTAAGACCTTTTAATACAATATCTACAACATCATTTACCATAATCGTGGTTGAGACTTTAAATGATAACGTCATAAGTACATTAGCACCACCAGCTGTATTACCATCCACTATTATACCACTATCGAATGTTATTGTTGCTGAATCGACGTAAGAGACATATTGAAGATTTGTGAATACTGTCTTCTTGATATTTGCAAGAGTACTATTACTAGAAATGGATAGAAAATTTTTCATGTCTTCATCAACTCCTTTCAATGGTAGTCTTAATCCTTTGATAATAGTCTTAAACGAAGTTGCAGTGGAGTCATTATTTTGATAACAACTCAACCGACCTGGGTGACTTGAAAGATGACAGTCTTTTGTGGCTTGAAGTTGTAATGTTTCAGTACATGGTGTCCAATGAACATTAAATAAAGAATATAAACCATCAACAGTAGCATCATTAGGGTGCCTCGATAGAGATACAGATGATGCTGATGACCAAAAGTATGGTAAAAATACTTCAAACGAATCATACTGTTTAATACCATTAGAACTGACATCAAATTGTAACAAAAGATCTGTCTCTTGATTTACATATGCTAAACTTGAGTATGCTAAAGTAGATGTAGTAATACATCCAAGTGGAGTAAACTTTGAAAATGCTGTAGGAATAAAGTAATCCCAGTTCAATCGTCGAATATCAATCGATGGTAGCCCAGTCACTAAATTACAACCACCACTTGGAATGACAAGTCCATTACTTTCAGAAATAGATATAACGGCACCTAATATTGGAGATTTAATCGTAATTGAAATAGCTGATTTATCACCTCTCCATATCACATAAACAGAAGATGCTAAAGATCCAGTTATATACAGAGGTTTACCATGTAAAGCTGCTGGTGCAGTGAATCCAGGCAGATAAACAGTAATTTTATCATCAATTTGTAACATTTCTTGAGATTTAAACTCGATAGTCAGAGCTGTAGTACCACCACAAAGAGAGTTACCAAGTACAAGAGATGTAAATGATAAACCATTAGAAGTAACTTGGTCAAATACTCCACCATCAACTTTAACTGGTCCTTCTTTTACAGCATAAGTAATAGAGGGATCATTTTCATAAATAATAGAACGACTTAGTTGCATAGTAGAAGATGCTATTGTAAATTGTTGCAAACCAGCTGTAATATTAGTTATTGCAATTACATCTAAAGTTTGTGATGTAGGGTACCAAATTGCTGACCAAACTATCGGCATACCAGGTGATGTTTGTACTATTTGAGGTTGAGGTGCAGTAGAAAGTACTGGTGTTGGTAATGCTTGTGGTAGATATATACTTAATGAAGCTCCTATTTGGAATGCAGTTTCAATATAAAATGATATATCAATCGCAGTTGGAAATTGAGATTGTACTACTGTGGTAGTATCAACAACTTCAGCTGATAAAGCTGTTCCAGTCACTGAAGTAACAGATGCTAAAAATGGAGATAATGTTTGTAATGTACTAACAAAACCATTAGAGGAAGCATCATTAAAACTAGTAGTAAGAGCAGTTTGTAAAGTTGCTGCAGTCACCGTTGATGAAGGATTATAAACTATTTTATATTGAACAGTAACACTACCTTGAAGTTTTCGAGATTGTTCTAATAATCTACGGGTAACAGAAGTTATTAAAATATTCGAAACTTGAATATTAGGAATTATTTTAGAAATAGCCAATTTAAATGAATTTTGTACATCTGTTGTAAAGTCAGCAGCTGTAATACCATTAAGAGTTTGTGTTACAGTAAATGATTTTATTAATGAACCAAAATTTGTTGGTGTACTAGTTGGTTGATCAGTTGGATGACTTGAAGGTTGTGATGATGGTCTAGATGATGGTTGTCTAGACGGTTGTGATGATGGTTGCATTGATGGTTGTCCTGTTGGATTTGTTGGATTTGATGTAGGTTGACCAGATGGACTTGTTGGTCGATTTGATGGTTGTGAACTTGGTTGTGATGTTGGTTTTGTTGATGGTTGTATTGATGGTTGTGATGATGGTTGTGATGATGGTTGTGATGATGGTTGTGATGATGGTTGTGATGATGGTTGAAAAGAAGGTTGGGATGATGGTTGTCCTGTTGGTCGAAGTTTGAATGGCATATCAGATCTTGATGGTTGTGATGATGGTTGTCCAGTTGGTTGACTTGTAGGTTGTAATGATGGTTGTAATGAAGGTTGACTAGAAGGTTGACTAGAAGGTTGTGAACTTGGTTGAGTTGATGGTACTGAAATAGGTTGTTTTGATGGTTGTGCTGATGGTTGACTAGAAGGTTGTCCAGTAGGTTTTGATACAGGTTGTCTAGATGGTTGTAGCGATGGTTGAGAAGTTGGTTGTGCTGATGGTTGACAACTTGGTTGTCTTGATGGTTTACAAGAAGGTTGAGTAGATGGTTGTGAAGATGGTTTAGAAATTGGTTGACTAGATGGTTGAGTAGATGGTTGTGAAGATGGTTGAAATGTAGGTCTTGAACTTGGTTGCGAAGATGGATATGATGTAGGTTGTCTGGAAGGTTGACCAGTTGGATTTGTTGGTGCTGGAGTAGGTTGATATGATGGTGGTGATGATTTTAAAATAATTTCTTGTATTGTAGAGAAATTTGAGACAGTTAAAGGATCACTTGTTGTACTTGCCAAAGCACTAAGCAAATCAGTATTAGATGGATCTATAGCTAATGCATTATTTGTCATAGTACTTACAAAAGTAGTTGATGATGTAGCAGTAGTAAGTGATGTTGTTAAAGCAGTATTATCAACAGTTGTTGGGAATAAAATTTCATATTGAACTTGTAAACCAACATATGTTTGTAAACGTCTAAATAAATCCATTAAAGAACGACGTTGTATTACATCTGATACTGATTTAATTTTAATATTATCAATTGATACATCACCTGGAAGAAGTTGTGTCAAAGTTAATTTAAATGCTAACTCAGCAGTTGAATCAAATTTATCTGCTGTTATACCTTTTAATACTTGAGTTATTTCTATTGATTTTGTAATTTGTAAAACATGTGTAGGTGCTCTACTTGGTTGTGACGTTGGTTGACAAGATGGTTGTGATGATGGTTGTCTTGATGGTTGACATGATGGTTGTAATGATGGTTGTGATGATGGTTGTGATGATGGTTGTAATGTAGGTTGTCTAGATGGTTGTCCTGTTGGATTTGTAGGTTGTGATGTAGGTTGACCAGATGGACTTGTTGGTCTTCTTGATGGTTGTGATGTTGGTTGAATTGTAGGTTGTGATGTTGGTTGTGTTGAAGGTTGTCTAGATGGTTGTCCTGATGGTTTTGGATATGTTGGAGAATGAGTTTTTGTTGGTGGTAAAATAGTTGGACGTGATGATGGTTGACTTGTAGGTTGTATTGATGGTTGTATTGATGGTTGACTTGATGGTTGTAATGATGGTTGTACTGATGGTTGTGATGATGGTTTTGATGATGGTTGTAATGATGGTTGTATTGATGGTTGTGATGTAGGTTGTCCACTAGGTTTACGTGTTGGGTTAGGTGTTGGTTTTAATGTTACTCCTTTTTTAGTTGGACTACTTGATGGTCTTGAAGAAGGTTGTAATGAAGGTTGACTACTTGGTTGACATGATGGTCTTCTACTTGGTTGTGAAGATGGTTGTCTTGTAGGTTTATTAGATGGTTGACAAGTAGGTTTACTTGATGGTTGAATAGATGGTTGAATAGATGGTTGTGAAGATGGACTTGAAGATGGTTGTTGTGTTGGATGAGTTGATGGTTGTGATGATGGTTGTCTACTTGGTTTTGACGATGGTTGTTGAGTTGGTTGTGATGATGGTTTTGATATAGGTTGTGAACTAGGATGTGAAGTAGGTTGAATTGATGGTTGATATGAAGGTTGTGTTGTTGGTTGTCCTGTTGGTTTGACTGATGGTTGTGATGATGGTTGTAATGATGGTCTAGATGATGGTTGTCCAGATGGACGTGAAGTAGGATGAGAAAATGGTTGTCTACTTGGTTGTCCTGTAGGAATTCTTGAAGGTCTTATTGATGGTTGTGAAGATGGTCGTGAAGTAGGATCACATTTAGTTGGTTTATGTGATGATGGCATTGCACTTGGTTGTGAAGATGGTTGACTTGTAGGATGTGCAGATGGTTGAACAGATGGTTGTCTTGATGGTTGTGATGATGGTTGCCTTGATGGTTGAATTGATGGTTGCCTAGATGGTTGTGATGAAGGACGTGATGATGGTTGTCTTGATGGTTGTCCAGAAGGTTTTGATGTTGGTTGTTGTGTTGGTTGACATGATGGTCTACTATTTGGTTGAGAAGTTGGATATGAAGATGGTTGTATTGATGGTTGTGATGATGGTTGTGATGATGGTTGTTGTGAAGGTTTACCAGTTGGTTGAGTTGTTGGTCTACTTTTCATAGCAGCACTCATTGGAGCAGATGTAGGTTGTACTGTAGGTTGCACTGATGGTTGTACAGATGGTTGTACAGATGGTTGTGATGTCGGTTTTGAACTTGGTTGTAATGATGGTTGTAATGATGGTTGTGATGATGGTTGTCTTGATGGTTGCATTGATGGTTGTGATGATGGTTGTTGAGATGGTTTTGATGTAGGTTGTCTTGATGGTTGTGTTGATGGTTGACGTGATGGTTGTGATGATGGTTGTAAAGATGGTTGTGATGATGGTTGAAAAGTTGGTTTTCCAGATGGTTGAATAGTTGGTTGTGTTGATGGTTGTGATGTTGGCATTGAAGGAGCTATAGTTGGACGCATAGCTGCCCTAGATGGAGAAGTAGTTGGTTGTGATGTTGGTTGTAAACTTGGTTGTATAGATGGTTGTGATGTAGGTTGTGATGATGGTTGTGATGATGGTTGTGATGTTGGTTGTCTAGTTGGAGCACCAGTAGGTTGTGATGATGGTTGTCTAGATGGTTGTGATGTTGGTTGTCTTGTTGGTTGTGATGATGGTTGTGATGATGGTTTCATTGATGGTTGTAAAGATGGCTGTCCAGATGGTTGTAATGATGGTTGTGATGTTGGAATACTTGGTCTTGAAGTAGGTTGTAAAGATGGTTGACTAGTTGGTTGACTAGTTGGTTGTATTGATGGTTGATTAGTTGGTTGATTAGATGGTCTAGTTGTAGGTTGTTGTGATGGTTGTCTTGATGGTCTTGAAGTTGGTTGATTAGATGGACGTGATGTTGGTTGACAAGATGGTTGTGTTGATGGTACTGAAAATGGTTGACAAGATGGTTGTGAAGATGGACTTGAAGATGGTTGTCCTGTTGGTCTAAATTTCATAGCTACACTAATTGGTGATTCAGTTGGTTGTGATGTTGGTTGTCTTGATGGTTGTGATGATGGATGTGAAGATGGTTGTCTTGTTGGTTGACTTGTACTTGGATGACTTGTTGGTTGACTTGTTGGTTGACGTGATGGTTGACCAGATGGTTGACTAGATGGTTGTCTTGATGGTTGTGAAGTTGGTTGTCTTGATGGTTGTGCTGTTGGTTGATTTGATGGTTGACGACTTGGATGCATTGATGGAATACTAGTTGGTGTTGATGATGGTTTTATTGTTGGTATTGGTGTTGGTACTTTTGTTTTATTTGGTGGTAATATTGTTGGAGTAGAAGTAGGTCGATTAGTTGGTTGACTTGATGGTTTTTTTGTTGGTTGCGATGTTGGTTGACATGTAGGTTTAGTAGATGGTGTACTTGATGGTTGTTTTGTTGGACTACCTGAAGGTTGAAGTGATGGTTGATTAGATGGTTGTAATGATGGTTGTGAAGTTGGTTGTGAAGATGGACGTCTAGATGGTTGCATTGATGGACGTGAAGATGGTCGATTAGTAGGATTTGTTGGTTGTGAAGTAGGTTGTGATGTTGGAAATTGAGAAAATTTTGTTGGTTGAAAAGATGGTTGACCACTTGGTTGTGAAGTTGGTTGACAAGATGGTTGTAATGATGGTTGAATTGATGGTTGACTTGATGGTTGCCTAGATGGTTGTGAAGTAGGTTGATTTGTTGGTTGTCTAGATGGTTGCATTGATGGTTGTCTAGATGGTTGTGATGATGGTTGAATAGATGGTTGTGATGATGGTTGAATAGATGGTAATGATGATGGTTGTGATGATGGTTGAATAGATGGTTGTCTACTTGGTTGTGATGATGGTTGTGATGTAGGAGTAGTAGGCTTTTGAGTTGGACGCATTAATAAAGTAGTAGGATTACGAGTAGGTTGACGTGATGGTTGACTACTTGGTTGTGAAGATGGTTGAATTGATGGTTGATTAGATGGTTGTCTAGATGGTTGTGAAGTAGGTTGATTAGTAGGACGTAATGATGGTTGTGCAGTTGGAGTACTAGTTGGTTGACAAGATGGTTGTCTTGTAGGATTAGATGTAGGTTGTGAAGATGGTCTACTAGGTGACATAGTAGGTTGTAATGATGGTTGACTTGTTGGTTGTGATGATGGTTGTCCTGATGGTTGTAAAGATGGTTGAGAAGATGGTTGACGACTTGGTTTTGAAGTTGGTTGACGACTTGGTTTACATGATGGTTGACAACTTGGTTGTGATGAAGGACGTGATGTAGGTTGTCTTGTAGGTTGTAATGATGGTTGACTTGTTGGTTGTCTTGATGGTTGATTAGTTGGTTGACTTGTTGGTGATGTAGGATATAATGTAGGAGCAAATGTAGGTCTTATTGGATGATTTGTTGGTTGTGTTGATGGTTGTAATGTAGGTTGTGATGATGGTTTTGAAGATGGTTGTCTTGATGGTTTTGTAGATGGTTGTCCTGATGGAATTGATGATGGATTACTTGCTGGTTGTATTGATGGTTTTGAAGATGGTTGACTTGTAGGATGAGCAGATGGTTGAATAGATGGTTGTCTAGATGGTTGCATAGATGGTTGAATAGATGGTTGCATAGATGGTTGCATAGATGGTTGTATTGATGGTTGTGATGATGGTTGACTTGTTGGTACACTTGGTTTTGATGTTGGTTGTGATGAAGGTTGTGATGATGGTTTTAAAGATGGTTGACTAGTAGGTTGTGAACTTGGTTGATTTGTAGGTTGTCTTGATGGTTGTAATGATGGTTGTGATGATGGTTGTCTTGATGGTTGCATTGATGGTTGTGAACTAGGTTGTGTATTAGGTTTTGATGAAGGTTGTGATGTTGGTTTAGATGATGGTTGTCTTGATGGTTGTGATGATGGTTGTCTTGATGGTTGTCCTGTTGGATTTGTTGGTGTTGATGTAGGGTGACTAGTAGGTCTTGTAGGTACTCTTGATGGTTGTGATGTTGGTTGTGATGATGGTTGTATTGATGGCTGTCTAGATGGTTGTAATGTTGGTTGTGCTGTTGGTTGCGTTGATGGTTGTAAAGATGGTTGTCTTGATGGTTGTGATGTTGGTTGCATTGTAGGTTTACCTGTTGGTGAACTACTTGGTTGACGTGATGGTTTAGATGTTGGTTGTGATGATGGTTGTCCTGATGGTTGTCGTGATGGTTGACTAGTTGGTGTAGTTGGTTTTAAAGTAGGTTGTTGTGTTGGTTGAGTTGGATGAGGTGATGGTCTGGAAGTTGGTTGACTAGATGGTTGACAACTTGGTTGTATAGATGGTTGCAATGAAGGTTGTAAAGTAGGCTGTCTTGATGGTTGACTAGTAGGTTGTCTAGTTGGTTGCATTGATGGTTGCATTGATGGCTTTCCTGATGGTTGATTTGATGGTCTTCCAGATGGTTGACTACTTGGGGAAAATGTTGGTTTTGGTGTAGGTCTAGTAGGATTAGGTGTAGGTAATGCAGTTGGTCTAGTTGGATGTGTACTTGGTTGACTCGTTGGTAAACTAGATGGTAATGAAGATGGTTGACTAGAAGGACGTGAAAAAGGCTGTAATGATGGTTGTGATGATGGTTGACTTGTTGGTTGTCCTGTTGGTTGTCTACTTGGTTGTGAAGATGGTTGTCTTGATGGTTGTGTTGATGGTTGTGAACTTGGTTGTCTTGATGGTTTTGATGATGGCTGCATAGAAGGTTGTTGTGTAGGTTTTGATGATGGTTGTCCTGTTGGACGTTGTTTTAATGCTAAACTTAGTGGTGATCCTGTTGGTTGTGATGATGGTTGTAATGTAGGTTGTAATGATGGTTGTCTAGATGGTTGTAAAGATGGTTGTCCTGTTGGTTTTGTTGATGGTTGATTAGATGGTTTTGAACTTGGTTGTAATGTTGGTTGCCTAGATGGTTGTGATGTTGGTTGTCTAGATGGTTGTCTAGATGGTTGCATTGATGGTTGAGTAGATGGTTTTGAGGATGGTTGTCTTGTAGGACTTCCAGATGGTTTATCTGTACCAGTTGGTGCACTAGTTGGTTGTAATGTTGGTTGTCTAGATGGTTGTGAAGAAGGTTGAGAAGATGGTTGTCTAGATGGTTGTGATGATGGTTGACCAGTAGGATTAGTTGGATTTTGAGTAGGTGCAAAAGTTGGACCACTTGGAGTTGGCTGAAAAGATGGTCGCATAGTTGGTTGAATAGATGGTTGCATACTAGGTTTATATGAAGGTAGTCTTTGTCTTGATGGTTTAGATGATGGTTGTGATGATGGTTGTCTTGATGGTTGTGATGATGGTTGACTTGAAGGTTGCCTTGAAGGTTGTCTTGATGGTTGTCCAGTAGGAACAGAAGTTGGACGTCCACCATATTGAAGTTGTCTAACTTCATTTTTTACTTCAGAAAGTATTCTTCTATGATGTTTTGTAGGAGCACTTGATGGTTGTGATGATGGTTGCATTGATGGTTGTCTTGATGGTTGTGAAGATGGTTGTCTTGATGGTTGTGATGATGGTTGTCCAGTAGGAAATCTTGTTGGACTAAAATGTGTTACTCTTAATCTTATTTTTGTTCCAGAAATAATATTTCTAGCTTTAGCTAAAATATTTATACTATCAAGTGGACAAGATTGAGAAGATAGTGATAATTGTACACCACATATTTCCTGTCTTTGAAAACAATCAGTAAATTTAACTTTTACTGCATCGTATGCTATAACTGAAAAAGTGATATTATTGGAAATACTATTTTGTGTCAAACTTATTTTAACAGCACCAATAGTTGAATCTACACTTGCAATATATGGATCACTACCAATTACATTAACATTTGCATCAGATTTAAAAATAAATTGTGAAGATTTTAAAAATATTGTATCCCCAGCATTTAAACTTGATGATATATTAAGTGAAACAGTAATTTTTAATCCAGTGTATCTTTCTGAAATAGGATCATTTACATATGTCTTTCTTGCATCAGGAATAAATATTATTTCAGGTATTGAAAGAACTCCACATACTGGTTGTACATAACGTATAGATTGTGGATATAATTGAAAAGATTGTTTAATAATTGTTATTGATAGATCATTACTACCAACTCCACCTACTATTCCACTTATAGGTAGGATACAAGAATTACTTTCATTAAAAATAATATTAATTGCTTGTGGTGATAATGGTTTCGGAACAATAAGTGACAATGATTTTTTGGAAGAATCAAAAACTGCTTGCCAGTTACGATTATAACTATCTTTAATAATTATCTTAGTCCATCCAAATGAAATTCCATTTGTGAAAAGTACTATTTGGTCATCTTTTATCATAGTAGTTGATGTAATTAATGATAGTGATAATGCAGACTTTTGACCACCATAAGGTGCCGAAAATTTTATTGATGATGTTGCAATACCTACAGCTGGAGGGTTATCAAAATTTTGATATTCAGTACTACCATATGTATTAGTCCATCGTATTTTATATGTATTCGACTTTGATTGAACAATTGAATTAGGTGTAAAAAGTTTTGATGAATTTTTACCTACAATTGTCCAAATTATTTGAGACAAACCTGTTGAACACTTTGATTGACTTGAAAAGGTCATACGTAATATTTGTGTAACACTATTATAAACCATAGTTGAATTATTTGAGCACTCACCAATAATAGTCATATCATTAACATCGATTCCTTGGACACTATACATATATACATCAATGTAATCAGTTATTGTTGAATTCATATTTAAAAGGAGATTGATTGTAAGATTTGAAATCTTATTTGCAAAAGGGTCAATGTATCCAAATATTAAAGATGATTTCAAAATTGCTGGTACAGGCGATGTCCATCCTAATGGTGAAGGTAATAAAGTAGAAAGAACTTCATTAACTGCTATTGTTACACCATTATTTTTTCCTAAAGTTATACCACCTTTACTAATATAAAAAGGTAAATTTGAAGGTAAAAACAAGGTGATAACTTCTCCAGCATAGAATCCTGCTGGACGATAAATTGTAAAAGTTTTATCCCATTCTCTCCATGTAACATTTCCATCATTCCATATAGCACTATAATTCTGATTATAATATCCAGTCAAATGTACAAGATTAGGAATTTTTAAGTATACTGTGACAGGGCCAGTTAATGCTCTAGAGAAAGTTGCTCTAAATTCAAATGAATCTAATTGTCTTTTTTCTCCTATCACTGATATATTTAATGATGAATGTGGTAAATCAGTAATTCTAGGATAATTTGTAATGATTGTAGGTTGTATACTCCAAGATGATGATTCCATATAAATTTTAGGTGGATTTAAATCTGATAATCCTTGATAGGCAATCATTAATGAATTATTACCACTTTTGAAAATGAGATAGTAAGCACCAGGTGCTAATTCATAATTCAGAGACAACTCAATAGTAGATGTTTCATTTTTCCAATATGCTTTGAAAAATGGTGCATTATCACCATCGATATCTAAAGTTTTAGGACGACCAACATCTTTATAAAAATTTGGTAAATTGATATGAAGGATAGTATCATTTCTTAACGTTGCTACAGTTGTGAAATTAACTTTAACTGATGTGAAAGCAGCAGGTCTTCGATCATCAAAATCTATAGTTATATTTGAGATTCCAACAGGTGAGATATAACTGAATAATGCATCTGTTAATGATGCAGATGATGAGGCCCCCTTAATACTTACTTTAAAGTTTGTAGAATTTTCATAAACAACTGTATTTGGTAGCTTTAACCCTATTGAACTATCCAAAAATTCATATACACAATATGATTTTTTCCTCATTGTAAATGTAATAGTAGCAGTATTGCGATCCCAAAGAACAGTATAATCATTAGTTGTATAGGAAAGTCTAAGAGCACCATTTGTTGTATCAAAATTCCACAAAAATACCGTAACAATATCACCTATTTGCAGTTCTTGGTTCGAACAAATGGAAATATCAACTGATGTAACAGCTACTGGTGTTTTTCCTGAAAAATACAACGATCCCCATGTCATACTGTATACAGTTGCATCACCTAAGTTTCTTCTGGCTAAAACTTTTCCATCGGAACCAAAGTGTTCTAATATCAAAGAATTAGGTGATATTCCCCATTTGGAAACAGATATCTTATTGGAGCTACCGATCTGAATTGTGTAAGGACCAGCTGGTGCTCCAGTAGGAACATTAGGTTGTAGCACAATTGCATCAGCATCTTGTATATTATATCTGAAAGTAACCTCCTTACTTGAAATAATTTTTACTCTATTTAATGACATTGCATTATCGCAAACATAAGAGTCCGTGGAAGAAACGACATTGATAGGGCTCATAGTTGGGTTAGTAAAGTTTATTGAGTATACAAGTACATTATTGTACTTACTAATAAGATTCACAACAGGAGCAAGTCGATAAAAAGCTGGAACTTCATCTAGCGCTTCCTGAATTGATGATAACCCTATGGGTGATGCAACCACTGATATGCATCTAGTTGTCATACCATTATATGCTAATCTGTATTGCTCTTTAACCGTCGTCATATCAGCATCACGCAAATCTATCTTTAAGAAGACATTTTTCTGATTATAAGTACTAAATGCTCTATTTAATACGTTGCCGGTAGTGGTTTGAACATAAGCTTTCTCTGCAACAATGTGACGATCATACGTTACTACTATATCTAGCATTGATTGTGAAGAGTACAAATTGGTCCAACTATTTGCAACAACACCTGAATTTTGAATACTCCCCATTAATGGAATGTATCCAAATGGTTTTTGATACTGTTCTTGTACCAATACTGTTGTGTAATTATAATTTGAAGGTTCACTGTAAATAGTTCTCAATAACAATGGATCAGCTAGTAGTTTTTCCATAATAGATCTCATAGAAGCTGTTGCATTGATGAAAAAGGTAGAAGGATTTAATTCGGTTTTATAACGATCGATAACTTGAAATTTACTTTCTTCGTCAAGAGTAATCGAAAAAGATCTTAAAGGAAGGATTGTAGTTTTTAAACTAGCGTCTAAGTTCAAAGCTTGAGGAGAACTAGAATCAATAGTAATAGAGGAAACTGTACCAAGTGAATTAGTAGAACCTGGTCTATCTACTATGTAACTAGATACTATACCCGTTGTATCTGCTAGACGATTTATAGATCCTAATGATACATCAAAAGCTGTAACGTCAGTACATTCAACTTTACCTATTCCAGATTCACTTGATGCCATGTATCTGAAATTCAGAATACTCGTTGTCTTTCCAGAGTAATAGTTTGCATAGCAACTAGAATGTTCACCTTTCAAAACTAATCTAACCAATCCTGTTGTAGTAACATTTTTTGAAAATTTAACAGAAATTAAGAACACGTCTCCTGGTGAAGAAATATCAACATGACTTTTGGATGATGAATTGGATGAAAAAGAAACAGTAAAAGGTTGTGCATTATCGATTAGGAAAGATTTATCGAGAAGTAAAGAAGTGGAGTTATTATCAGGAGCAACAATTCTAGAAACATCAAGGATTGGGTTAGCCGGATCAATGACAAAGTTGGGGTTAGGTGTGCTTATAGTAGTAAGGGTCCCTGTAGTAAGTATGAAAGTTCGACTGAAGTAATCATTGCATCCACAAAATAAATACAACCCGTTCAAAGCTTGGTCTGTTGATTTAATTGTGTATGTAAATTCCATCGTATCACCATTCACTGTTTGCAAATAATATGCATTAGCTGGTGTACTTCCGCCAAGATTAAGTTGTATATATGGTTTATCATTACCATTTACAGTTACTGTTACTGAGCTAGAAAACTGAATGTACACGTGAATTATATCACCAGCTGTAAAGACACTATCTTTTCTAGAGTGCTGTTTAATCCATTTCTTTACCATTTTTGTAGTAGTACCAACAATTCCGATGTTATTGGAAATAAGAAGTGATGATCCAACAGGGAATGTAAGATCAGCATCAATGACTGGTACATCAGCTTTTCTCCTAATGTAGTTGAATACATTACGATAAGGAATAGCATCCAAGGGTTCATAGGTTGAAGAGT
>Ga0007760_10093953_pt1 | contig 16502 bp, 18 predicted proteins | sample LauGreFBDMM110SN_FD_61637 | JGI IMG/M metagenome (GOLD analysis project Ga0007760, IMG submission 61637) | Metatranscriptome of freshwater lake microbial communities from Lake Michigan, USA - Fa13.BD.MM110.SN (Metagenome Metatranscriptome) | ecosystem: Environmental > Aquatic > Freshwater >... | reverse complement strand
ATTTTAGAAGTATGGTTATAATTAAGTTGGAATTTTTTTGAGTGGAACATATTATTATTCTCCAATTTTGAAAGATTCTTCCTTGGATACTTATACAGAAACTGGCTTAATTGGTGCAGTTATTAATTTTTCTGGAATTGTTTGAACTGGAACATAAATTTTATCTCCAACCAAAACTGGTGGATTGGTCTTATTTTGAATTGGGACAAATGGTTTTTAATCTACGACTACAACTGGAGTTGGAATATTTTTAAAGAGATTTACATATTCTTTTGGAATTGCATGAGTTGGAATATATGAATTGTTTCCGAAATTAAGAATTTCAATATTTTTCTTTTAAGTAGGTTAAATTGTAGCTGAAGGATCAAGATCTTTCTGTTTTACTATATGAACTGGAAGATAGCTTGTACCATTAACTTCATGATTTTTAACTGGTCTATAAGTGATTGGTTTATAAGTTACACCATCAATTTTTATTTGTGGAACTGTAGTATTATGGAAAATATTTTTAATAATTTCTGCTACTTTGGAAGCTGGTATAATAGGCTTGAATAAAGATTAGGATGTTTTTGGAATAATATCTTTAGGAATATATGTAACCTTACCAACGCTGAATGTTTCAACTGGACCTTCTTTTTTAGGTGTGATTGGAATCAAAGTATCAACTTTATTCTTTGGAGCAGTATAAACTGGAACAAATGTACGGTTTACAATAACAATTGGTTTAACTGTTTTATTGGTGATTGGAACATATTCCTTGTTATTCACAGAGATAACATGAGTTGCATTGTTTGGAGTTGATTTTGGTTAAGATTTTACTGGAGTTTTTGGTTTGAAATATGTGGAATATTTTTTGGGAATAACACCACCTGGAACGTAATGAATTGGTCCTACTTTAATAACTTAGATTTTTCCATCAATTGTTGGCTCAATATGTTTATTATTTTGAATTTGAGTTTCATTTGCTTTCTTTACTGGTACCCATGTCTTTTCTTAAATTACAATTGGCTTATATGTCTTGTTATTTGCTGGAACATATTGTTCTCCATTAATTGTAATAACTGGTTTAGATTGAACTGGACTCTTAGCAACTTTAGGTTTAAAAATTTGTCTATAATCTTCAGGGATAACATTTTTAGGAATATAACTTATATTTCCTACCTTAAATGTATCTACTTTACCTGTGATATTAGTTGGAGTTTTTATCAATTCAGATGCTTTTTTTTCATCGACTTTGTAGACTGGAACATATGTAGTTCCATCAAATTTAATAGGTTTAACAGTTTTATTTGTAATTGGAACATAATTATTATTCTCAATAGTAATAACATGAGTTGGTTTATTTGGAACTGGTGATATTTTGGTAATTGGCTTGAAAACTGGTCTATATGATTTAGGAATAGAAACAATTGGAACATAAGTATGGTTTCCAACTTTAAATGTGTCTATATGTCCATTAACAGCTGGTTAGATATGTTTTCTAGTTTCAATTTGAGTATCATTAGCTTTTTTAACTGGAACAAAAGTTTTTCCATCAATTACAATTGGTTTAACACTCTTATTAGTAGATGGAACAAAGTGTTCTCCATTGATTGAAATAACTGGTTTAGCATGAACAACAGTAGTAGACTTAGGTCTGAAAATTTGTCTAAAATCTTCATGAATAACGTTCTTGGGAATATATGTAATACCAGCAATCTAGAAAGTGTCACCCTTAGCAGTTTTATTAACTGGAACTTTTTTCAAAGTATTTGCTACTTCTTATGGTACTTTATAGACTGGTATATAAGTGACTCCATCGAATCTAACTGGTTTGACTGTTTGATTTGTTACTGGAACGTAATAATTATCTTCAATAGTGATTACATGGGTAGGCTTATTTGAAGTTGGTTAAGTATCTGGTTTTTTAACATTTCTGAATGCTGCAGACTGTTTTTTAGGAATAACATTTATTGGAATATATGTAACATTCTTAATTTTCAAAGTATCAATAGGTCCTTCTTTTGTTGGTTATATTGTCACAACTTTACTGATTTGTTTTTCTGTAGCTGGTCTGACTGGTACATAAACTTTACCAGCAACAACAATTTTCTTTGATGTTGTATTATGTGGAACGTAATGCTCTCCATTTACTTAAATAACTGGTGGTGATACAATTTTAACTGGAACGTAATAAGTTGTTCCAATAATAATGACTGGTGTAGTTTTAATTGTTGTTAAATTATCTCCGTTAACTTTAATTTTATCTGGAATTTCAAGATCATTAGTTTTTGTAATTGAAGCGGAAACAGGCTTAGCATTCAAGTCTACTGGACTGAATGGAATATAAATTTTTCCTCCCATTATGACTGGTCCAGAAGTTGGATAGAATTACTTTCCATCAATTGTGGTTTTAGATTCATCGAATTTTTTTATTGGAACATTGTCTTCTTTGTTATTTACTATAGTTTTTACTGGAATCTTTTCCCATCCTGGTTATTCTTGTGTTACTTTAACTGGAATATAAGTAACATTTCCAACTTTAAGTGGAGCTTTCTCATCAGCAATTGGTTTAAAGATTCTTCCTCTAATTTTTATTTTAACATCTTAAGTTTCATCTACTTTAACTCCTACAATTGATTTAACTGGAATATATGTTTGATTCTTTACAATAATTGGTCTCAAATTATTATCCTTTATTGGTGTGTATACTTCATTTCCAACTTTGATTACGATTGGCTTTTTATCATCTGTTTTTACTAGTACTGCATCTTTGCTAACTGGAATCACTGGAACGTATAATTTACCTCCAACAACAATTTTTACTGGATCTTTTAAAATAATATAATCTATTCCTTTAAATGTTATTGTAGCTTTAGTTGTACTATTTGTAACTGGAACTTATTAATTAACTGGACCTGAATGCTTAATAATTGGAATATAATGTATACCTCCAATAACAACTGGTTATGATTTATCTTCATAATTTGGAACGAAATGAGAATTATCAATCTTAATAATAGATGTTGGAACTGTAACAGGTGTTTTTGATTAGAATTATGGTGCATTAACTTTAGGAATGACATCAATAGGAATATAAGTATGATTTCCTACTTTAAATGTGTTTACATTATCTTTTGTAGCTTAAATTGGAACAACTTTATCAATGTTCTCTTAAGTAGCTTTTTTAACTGGAACAAAAGTTCTTCCTTCGATAACAATTGGTTTAGCTAATGTGGAAGGAGTTAAATGTTCTCCATTTACATTAATTACTGGTTAAATAGTTGGTAATGTTGGAACAGTTTAATTTTTTTTGGTGAAGATAGGTATGAAAACTTTTGGAATAGTTTTAATAGGAATATAAGTCTTATTTCCTACAACGAATACATCGACTGGACCTTTTTAAGTAGATTGAACTGGTGTAGTAGTATCAACAACATTTTTAGGGGCAGCTTTTACTGGAATGTAAGTAACACCACCTACATCAATTTTTTTGACATTTGTTCCTGAAACTGGAACGAAATTCTTATCATTAACTTTAATGACTACAAGTGGTTTTTCTTAAATTGGTTTTGCATTTTTGAATGTTGGTCTATATTCTTTTGGAATAGAATTAATTGGAATGTATGTTTTTCCGTCAACTTTAAATGTATCAAGAGGACCTGGAGTCTTTGGTTGTATAACAGTTCTATTAACATTCTCTGTTGGATTTACTTTACGAACTGGAATGTAAGTAACTCCATCATGAGTAATTGGTTTTACAGTTTCATTCTTGATTGGTTTATAAAGATTTTCATTTACTTTAATTGCTATAGGAGTTTACACAACTGGCTATATAGGAGCAACAGTCTTATTTTTGAAAAGTGGAAGATAATTTTTTGGAATTGTCGTAATTGGAATAAATGTCTTATTTCCGACTGTGAATGTATCAATAGGTCCAGTTGTTTTTGGAATTATTGGAGCAGTTTTAACTTCAAATGATTCTGGCTTTTTCTATACTGGAATATATGTTTTACCATTAATTACTACTGGTTTAGTTGTTTCATTCTTAATTGGAATATATTCTTTATTATTGATAATAATAACAGGATTTGAAGTTGTTTTTGGAGTCAATGGAATAAGTTTCTTTCTAAATAATGGTTTGAATACTTTTGGAATAAGAGTAGATGGAATATAGTGAATATCTCCTACTTTAAAAGTATCAATTGGTTTTGAAATTTTTGGAATAATAGGATTAGAAATATCAACATTTCCTGGTGCTAATTTAACTGGAATATAAGTAACTCCATCAAATCTAATTGGTTTAGCAGTAGATTGTGTAGCTGGAATAAAATATTTATCATTTACTTTAATAACTGGAGTTGTGGTTGGTACTTCACTCTTTACTGGAACCTTTGAATCATCACCACTCTTTACTGGAACCTTTGAATCATCTGATGTTTTAACTGGAACATTAGAGCTAAGAGGAACAACTTTCTTTGTAAATGTTGGTCTAAATTCTTTTGGAATAACTTTAATTGGAATATATGTATGATCTCCTTTTTTAATTGTATCAATTACTCCTTCTTTTTTAGGTTTAACTAATTAATGAGCTGGAAGTGTTTCTGGTGCTTCTTTGACTGGAATATATTTTTTACCATCTTTAAATATTGTCTTCAATCCTTCTTAAGTTACTGGAACGTAATTTTTATTGTTGATTTTAATTACAGCTGGTAAAGGTTTAGTTTTAAAAGCTGGTTAGTTTACTTTTGGAATAATGTTTAATGGAATAAAGGTAACATTATTAATCTTGAAAGTATCAACAGGTCCTTCTTTATTTGGCAAGATTGGAGTTGAAGTAATAACATTTTCTGGTGCTTTTTTGACTGGAACATAAGTAACTCCTTCAACTACTACTGGTTTTAAAGTTTTATTTTGAATTGGAATAAAATGTTCATTATTAACTTTGATAACTGGATTTGATGTCACTGTTATAGGCTTAGATTTGAATAGTGGTATATAAAGTTTTGGGATAACTGTAGTTGGAATATATGTTTTATTTCCTACTGTGAAAGTATCAATAGGTCCATCTACTTTTGGAGTTACTGGAATAACTTTATTAGTGAAAGTCTCAGGTGCAGGTTTAACAGGAGTATATGTTTTTCCATCAATAGTAATTGGTTTAGAATCAATCTAAACTGGAACAAAATTTTTATTGTTAATAGTAATAACTGGAGTAACTTTTTGTCCAACTGGAACAATAGGTTTAGTTGGTTCTTTGAAAACTGGTTGGAATACTTAAGGAATTACATCAACTGGAATGAATGTTTTATTTTGTATTTTAAATGTTGTGATTGGACCTTCTTTAGTTGGTGCAATTGAGTTTGACTTATTAACACTTGATGGAGCTGATTAAACTGGAATAAATGTTCTACCTTCAATAATAACTGGTTTAATTGGAGTTCCAGTAATAGGAACGAATTGTTTACCATTAACTTAAATTACATGTTTTGGTGCTGGTGTGAAATTAGTCTAATGAGTTTCAGGAATAACTCCAATAGGAATGTATGTAATATTTCCAACTTTGATTGTATCAATTTTACCTTATGTGGTTGGGGTTATAATCTTTGTAATAGTATGTTGATCAGTTGGTAATTTTATTGGAACATATGTCTTATAATTAATAACAATTGGTTTAATTGATTTATTGTGAGCAGGAATAAATACTTAATTGTTAATAGTGACTCCAATTACTTTCTTTTCTTCTGGTTTAGGAACTGGCTTAGATGGTGCAGGTGTTGGTTAAATTGGTTGAGCTACTACTCTGTTAACGAAAATAGGTCTGAAACATTTTGGAATTGATGTTAAAGGAACATAAGATTTATTTCCGACAGTGAATGTATTAATTTATCCTTCTTTGTTTGTTACAATAGGTTCATCAACATCAATGCTAGCTGGCTTTTTAACGATTGGAATAAATACTTTACCATCTACAATAACTTATTTGTGAATCTTTTCAGATGAAACAGAAATTGGTGAAAAAACTTTACCATTAATTAAGATTGTAGTTGATTTAATATTTTCCTTGTTTACTGGAACATCTTTATTGCTGAAAACAGGTTTATATAATTCTGGAATAACATTAAATGGAATATAGGTCAAATTAGCTATTTTAATAACATTAACTTTACTATCAACAATTGGTTGAATTGGTCTATTAATTTCTAATGTTTCTGGAGCAGATTTGACTGGAATATATTTAACCTCATTAATCACAACTGGCTTGACTACTTTAGTAACAATTGGAACGTAATGTTCATCATTGACTTTTATAACAATAGTAGGTTAAATCTTCTTTGTGTAATTTTAGACATTTTGCTTGAAAACAGCACTGTATGTTTTTGGAATTTGTTTTGATGGAATATAAGTAACATGACCTACATTGATAGTTTAAACTTTTTTATCTGTATTAGGAGTAATAACTAACTTTCCTTATGTTTAACCTTAAGTTTATTGAACTGGAATATAGATCACATCGGCAACTTTAATTTCTTTGTGAGTTTCATTTGTAATTGGTTTATAAACTTTTCCATTTACATTAATTCTTACTGTGTTAAGAGTTTCTGGAGTTGCTTATACTGGTTTTTTTTCAAAAATTGGTTAATATACTTTTGGAATAGATTTTTCTGGAACATATGTATAATTATCTACTTTGAAAGTTTTAACATCTTAAACAGTAGGTTCGATTGATTTTTTAACTGGAGTAGTTGGTTTTATTGTAAGAGTTGGAATATATTTAATTTCATCCTTAATAATTGGTGTTACTGTCTTATTTTTAATTGGAACAACGAATTGATTATCTGAAATCTTGATAACAAATGGTAAAGTAACATTTTTAACTGGCTTGAAATCTGCATGATTTACTTTTGGAATTGCATGTAATGGAATGAATGTTTTATTTCCAATTTTAAATGTATTAACTTTCTTATCTGTTGTTGGTTAAATAGCATTTGTAAGATTTGCAGTAACTGGAGCAGGATTGACTGGAATGTAATGTTTTCCCTCAACAAAAATTGGTTTAACGGTTTTTCCCAAAATTGGAACGAAATATTCATCATTTATTCTAATAACTTTAACTGGATCTTTTTTAGGCTCTTAAAGTTTATTTAAGAAGATTGGTTAGTAAACTCTTGGAACAAGTTTAATTGGAATATAATGACTATCTGCAATTTTTAATGTCTCAACTGTTTTTTATTATTGATTTACTTAAATAATTGTTTTAGTTTCAGGATTCTTTTCTAAATTTACTTTAATATACTTAATTTAACCAACAGTAAGTGTTTTCCATTCTTTATCAACAACTGGACTATAGAATTTATCATTTACTTTTATAACAGTATTTTTAAGAGTAGTTTCATTTACTGGAACTTTTTTGTTATTGAATATAGGAGTGTATGCTTTTGGGATGATATTAGTAGGAATATATGTTCGATTATTTAAGGTAAAAGTATTAATTAATCCATCTTTTGTTGGAGTGATTGGTCTCAAAACTTCAACATGATTTGGAGCAAGCTTAGTTGGAACATAAGTAATATCATTTTTAATAATTGGAGTAACTTTTCTATCATTAATTGGAACCAAATGCTCGCCATTTACTTTGATTACAACTGTAACTGGAGCAGTAGTTTTTTTAGTGACATTTTTCTTATGAATAAATGTAGCATGATGAACTTTTGGAATGACGTGAAGTGGTACATAAGTTTTATTTGCAACAACAAATGTATTAATTTTTCCATCAACTACAGGTTTTACAGATTTAGATGTATCAGCTGATATTGGTGCAGGTTTTAATGGGACAAAGGTCTTTCCATCAATTTTAATTGGCTTAACATTCTTATCAAGTGGAGCAACGTAATGTTTTCCATTTATCAAGATAGTTGGTCTTGGTTTCAAAATTGCTGGTTTAACTTTGTATTAGAAAACTCCGTGGTATGATTTTGGAATTGTTTTTATTGGAATATATGTCTTTGTTCCAATATTGAATGTCTTTACTTTTTCTGGTTGATTAACTACAATCTTAGTTTTAGTTTGTGGTGATGGTTTAGTTTGATGAACTGGAATATAAGTAACTCCATTGGTAACAATAGTCTTATGAGTCTCATTAGTGATTGGTTTGAAATATCTATCATTTACCTTAATAACAGTAGTCTTTGCATTATTATATGTAACTGGAACTGTCTTATTTAAGAAAATTGGATGATATGATTTTGGAATAGTCTTTAATGGGATATAAGTTTGATTAGCAACTTTTATGGCAACTGTATTTTTAACTGGTTAAGTTGGTTTAATTGGAGTATTTACTTTAATAGCTGGATTAAGTTTTGTTACTGGAACATATATTTTATCATCAATTTCAATATGCTTTTTGGTATTGTCTGGAACGAAATTTTAATTATTAACCTTGAGAACAACAGTATGATTAGTTGGAGATAAAGTTTTCTTAATGTTATGAGTGAATACTGCATGATAAACTTTTGGAACAACAACTTTTGGAATATAGGTTGTATCTTTAATTTTGAAAGTATTAATCTTTGCTCCATTTGTTCCAATAGTTTTATTTCCAACAATAGATTCTGGTTCAACTTTTTTAACTGGAATAAATTTATGTCCATCAACAACAAGTTCTCTGAGACCTTTTGTTGTAACAGGTTGATAATTTTTACCATTTACTTTAATAACAATGCTTGAAATGACTGATGGAGTTGGTTTAACTGGTTTTCCAGTGAATATTGGCTTGTAAACCTCTGGAACTACACTAACTGGAATATATGTCTTATTTCCCAATACGAATGTATTAACTTTTTGAGTGGTGGTTGGTTTGATTGGTTTTCTGATAATAACTCCACTATGAACTTTATGTACTGGAATATAATTAACTTTTCCTACAGTAATGTTTTAAACTGTTTAATTAATAATTGGTTTGTAGAATTCTCCATTTACTGGAATAACTCTAGTGACTGGCTTTGGTGGTTGTGGTTTAGCTGGAACATTGATTTTAAAGACTGGTAGATATACTTTTGGAACAACTTTTTCAGGAATATAATGAACATTTTTAATATTGAAAGTGTTTACTTTCTTATCTGTATTAGTCTTAATCACCTATTTTGTTTAAGCAGTTTCTTTGTCTACTTTTTGAACTGGAATATAGTTAACTTTTTATATTGTTACTACTTTATGAGTTTCATTAGTGATTGGTTTATAATTTTTATCATTTACTTTAATGACAGTCTATTCGGCTACTTTCTTAGTAACTGGAACTGGTTTATTTGTAAAGATTGGTGTAAGTACTTTTGGGATGGCAGTTAGTGGAATATAATGTTAATTATCTTTTTTGATAACATTAATATTTTGATTAGGAATCTTAACTGAATTTTTAACTGATGTAGTATCATTAATTATTTTGACACCAATATAAGTAACATTGTTCAATACAATTGGTTTGACTGTTTTGTTTTAAATTGGAGAGAAATTTAAACCTTCTGGAGTTGAAATAACAACTTTAGGTACTTATTTAACTGGTGATACGACATTCACTGTGAATACTGGATGGAAAACTTTTGGAATATTAATAAGTGGAACATATGTTTTATTGTTGAGTGAGAAAGTCTTAATAGATCCTTCGAATGATGTGACAATTGGTTTTTTAACTTATTGAGTTTCTGGAACCTTATTAACTGGGATATATTTAACTCCTTCAATATCAATAGGTTTATCTGATTTGCTAATGACTGGTTTGTATTGATTTCCATTAATTTAAATGACAGTTTTATTTACATTTTCTTTAGTTGGTGCTACTGGTTTATTTAAAAAGACTGGATGATAAGCTTTTGGAATAGTAGTCAATGGAACATATAGTTATCCATCAATACCTTTGAATGTAGTAACTTTTCCTTCAGTTTTTGATTTAATTGTGTTTGGGGTATTTACAGCTTTTACTGGTTATTTAACCGGAATAAATACTTTTTCATCAACAAAGATAGGTGTTACTTTTTTATCAGTAATTGGTTGGAATTATTGTTGATTAATTGTAATAATAACTTTTGGAGTAGTTTTTAAGTTTGGCTTAACATAATTCTTGAAGACAGCTTAATATTCTTTTGGAACAATATTTTATGGAATATAAGTATGATTTCCAACCTTGAAAGTTTAGATCGGTCCATTATCTTCAGTTTTAATGACTTTCTTGATTTCAGCATCCTATTGAGCTTTTTTAACTGGAATGAATTTCACTCCATTAATATTTATTGTTAATACAGTCTTATTTGTAATTGGAACATAATTTTGATCATTAACTTTAATTCCAATTGCAGGAGTGGAAGAAACTTTAGCTTTTACAACTTTATGAGTGAATACTCCACTATATGCTTTAGGAATAAGTTTAATTGGAATATAATTTTTGGTTCCAATAGTTATTACTTCAACTTTTTTAGGTTAGTTAGGAACAATAATTTCTTTTTTTTCTGTAGTTTTAGCAATATTTACTGGAACATAATGCTCACCTCCAATAACGATTGTTTTAAGGACATTCTTAGTAATAGGCTTATAAACTTTATCATTTACTTTGATGACATATTTTTCAAGATTTTATTAAGTTGGTTTAACAGGTTTATTAATGAAAATAGGCTTATAAACTTTTGGAACAACTCCAATTGGAATGTAGTGATGATTTGCAATTTTAATTACATCAACTTTAGCTTATTTTGGAACAATAGGATTTTTAATTTTTAAATCTTCCGGAGCTTTGTTGACTGGAACATATATTTTTCCTTAAATAATTTATGGTTTGACAGTCTTGTTTGTAATAGGAGTGTAATAATGATTATTAATCTTAATTACTGTTGTAATTGGTGATTTTGTTGTTGGTTTTTTCTTTACAACGAATTGAGCACTGTGTTTTTTAGGAATGATTGCTAAAGGAACGAAAGTATTATCTCCTACTTTGATTACAGTGATATCTTTATCTTTTGGAATAGTTAAAACAGGTTTTCTGATATCGACATTTCCTGGAGCTGGTTAAACTGCAACAAATGTTTTTTTATCAATTTTAATTGGTTTAACATTCTTTAAAGGAACGTAAAGTTCACCATGAATTTAAAGAACTGGAGTAGGTTTTTTAGATTTTGGAAGAGTAACATTTGCTGTGAAGACTCCTTTAAATACTTTTGGAATAACACTAATTGGAACGTAAGTTTTTCCATTGAGATCAAATGTATTTACTTTCTTTTAAACATTTGGAGTAATTACTTTTTTATCTTCAACGTTTGAAGTCTTATGAACTGGAACATAAACTTTACCTTCAATAACCAAATGCTTGTTTGTTTCATTTGTAATTGGTTTATAGTGTTTATCATTAATTTAGACTACATATTTATGTACAGTAGTTTCATTAACTTTAACTGGTTTATTCAAGAATACTGGATGGTAAACTTTAGGAATTGAATGAGTTGGAATATATGTAATATTTCCTAATACAATAGTTTTAATTGGTGTATCTTCACTCTTTTTAGTTGCAATTATTGGTTTACTGATTACAAGTCCAGCTGGAGCATTGTATACTGGAACGAATTTAACATTCTCAATATGAATAGGTTTCACAGTTTTATTATTGATTGGAATGAAATTCTTACCATTAACATTGATTACAGTTGAAATATGTGGGTAAGTAACATTCTTTGGCTTTTCTTTATGAGTAAAAGTTGGTCTTAAAACTTTTGGTATAACTGAAAGAGGAATATAAGTATGACCTTTAATTTTAATTGTATTAATTAAACCTTCATCTTCTGTAACAATTGGTTTTTTAATTTCCAATGATTTTGGTGCTGGACGAACTGGAATATAACTGACTCCTTCAATAAGTAATGGCTTAATTTTTTTATCCTTAAGTGGAACATAATGATCTCCATTTATTTAAATGACTGGTGTTGAAGGTTTTTTAGCTTATACAACTCTATGATGGAATACAGGTCTGTATACTCTTGGAATAACTGTAATTGGAATATAAGTTCTATTTCCAATATCAAATGTTTTGACTGTTTTACCATATGTAGTTCTGATTGGATTAGTAATATCATGAGTAGAATTAGCTTTATGAACTGGTACATAAATATTTCCATCTACTATAATTTGTCTTTTTTAAGATCCTGTGAGGGGGACGTAGTGTTAATCATTCACTTTAATTACAGTTTTAGAAACAGTTGTTTGGTTAACTTTTACAACTTTATTAGCAAAGACTGGTTAGTAGACTTTTGGAACAGTATATAATGGAATATAAGTTTTATTTCCAATTTTGAAAGTAGTAACTTTTTCATCAACTTAGGGAGTAATTACTCTAGTATTATCAACTTTCTTTGGAGCTAATTTAACTGGAACATATGTAACACCTTCAACAACAACTTTTTTAACTGGTTGCTTTGTAATAGGTATATAGTTTACATTATTAATTTTAACTACAGGAGTAACAAATGTTTTTGGCTTTTTAACTGGCTTTTTATTCAAAAATGTAGCGTGATGTTTCTTTGGAATAATAGCAATTGGAACATAAGTATAATTTGCAAGTTTAAAAGTATTAACTTTTTCAGTGATTTCTGGTTTAATTATAGTCTTTATTTTGCTGGTATCATTTGTCTTAAGAGTTGGTACATAAGTAATTCCATCTATAGTAACTTTTTTAACATTTTTATCAGTAATTGGTTTATAAGTATTTCCATTAACTTATACAACAACTTTAGGTTTTGGAGCTTTGAAAGCTGCTGGTTTGAAAACTGGTCTATAAACAGCTGGAATTGAAACTAATGGAATATAAGTAACATTTTAAATTTTGAAACTAGTAACTTTATTTTAAACTTTTGTTGAAACAATATTTTTCTTTTATTCAGGTGTTGGTTCAATTTTTTTAACTGGAATATATTTAACTTAATCAACTACAATTGTAGTAACTTTTTTATCAACAATAGGAACAAAATGACTATTACCAATCTTAACAACTGGAGTAACTTTTTTGAATATTGGATGGAATGCTTTTGGAATTAATCTGATAGGAATATATGTTTTACCTCCTTCTTTAAGAACATCAACTGTTACATTTGCTTTTGGAAGAATTGGATTAGTTACAACTTTAGTAGATGGAAGTGGTGTGACTGAAATATATGTAACTCCATTCTTTTTAATTGTGGTTGCATTTTTACCTTTAACTGGAACATAGTGAACATCATTTATTTTAATGACTGGTTTAGTTATAGGTGCTTCTTTCACTTTATTTCTGAAAACTGCTTAATGAGTTTTAGGAATGACTCCAATAGGAACATAAACTTTATTTCCTAATTTGAATGTGTTAATAGGACCTTCTTTGGTTGGCTGAATTGAATTTGATTTGTTCAAATATTCAGGAGCTGGATGAACTGGAATATATGTAACTTTGTCAACAGTAACTGGTTTAGCATTAGTTTAAACTGGAACGTAATGCTTTCCATTTATTTAAATAACTGGAGTTGGTTTAACAACGAATGGTTTCTTTGTTGATTTGAAGTGGGCTCTGTGAACTTTTGGAATTACATGTAAAGGAATATAAGTTTAATTTTTAACTTTGAAAGTATCAATAAATCCATCGTCTTTTGGAATAATATGAACTCCAACAGTTCTATGAACTGGAGCATTGTCTACTGGAATGTAAGTAACACCATCTTTAATGATTCTTTTAGCATCTTTATTTTAGGATGGAATATAAACAACATCATTAACTTTGATAGTTGGAGATTTTACAACTGGACCTTTTTTATTCTAGAATAATGGTTAAAAGACTTTTGGAATAATATCAACTGGAACATAAGTTTTATTTTAGATTTTGACTGTATGAATTGTTCCTTCTTTTGTTGGAAGAATAGCGTTTGTTTTATTGATGTGTTCAGGAGCTTTGTAAACTGGAATATATTTTCTACCTTCAATATCAATAGTTTTTACTTTATGAGGAGCTGGAATATAATGATTTCCATTAATTGTAATAACAACTTTTGGTTAATGAAGCTTATTTGGTCTAAAAGCAGCATGATGAACTTTTGGAATAACATCAAGAGGAACGAATGTTTTATTTCCAATTTTGAAAGTGCTGATATGACCATCTTTCTTTGGTTAGATTGGTGAAGATTTATCAATATCACTTGGAGCTGATTTTACAGGAATATATGTTCTTCCTCCTACTACTACCTTTTAAACTTTTTTGTTATTTTGAGGAACAAAATATTCATCATTAATTATAATTACTGGAGTTGGTTTCTTAAAATTTTTAAAAGCAGCAGAATGAGTTTTAGGAATGATTTCGATTGGAATGTAAGTATGTTGTCCAATCTTAAAAGTACTGATTGGTCCTTCTTAAGTTGGCTTAATTGGTGCTTTAGATCCAATATGATGCTCTGATGCTGGTTTAACTGGTACATATGTCTTACCTCCAATTGTAATTGGTTTTGCTTTATCAGATTTAACTGGAACAAAGTTTCCTCCATTAATTGTAATTACTGGAAGTGTTGGTTTTTAAGTTGGTTTAAAGTATGCACTATGAACTTTTGGAATAACACTCAAAGGAATGTAAGTTTTGTTTCCAATTCTGAAGGTGTTTATTGATCCTTCTTTAGTTGGATTTATAGCTTTTGAAATATTTGCTGAATCTGGTGCTTTGTAGACAGGAATATAAGTTACACCTTCAACAACTATTGATTTAGCTGTTTAGTTTTTAATTGGAACATAATGATTACCATTGATTTGAATAATTGGTTTAGTAATAGGTTTTTTGGCTGGTTTGAATAAAGATCTGAATGTTCTTGGAATAACATTAACGGGAATATATGTTTTGTTTCCAATTGTGAAGGTATCAATTTTTCCTTCCTTAGTTGGATAAATTGGTGCTTTAACTTCTAATGTTTATGGTGCTGGATGAACTGGAACGTAAGTTTTGCCTCCAACTACAATAGGTTTTACTGTTTTATTTAAAATTGGTACAAAATCATTTCCATTAACTCTAATAACTGGATTGGTAAGATTAGGTTTTTAAACTGGTTTTGAGACTTCAAAAGCTGTTTTAAAAACTTTAGGAATCATTTTTTCTGGTACATAAGTTTTATCACCAATTTTAAAGGTATTCACTGGTTTTTCACTTGTCTTTGGATTAATTGGAGTACTTGTATCAGTATTTTCTGGAGCTTTCTTTACTGGAATATATTTGACATTATCAACAGTTACAGGCTTTACATTTTTATTAGTAATAGGAACATAATTTTCACCATTAACTTTAAGAACAGGCTTAGAAGTATCAACTGGATTAGATTTAACTGGGATATCTTTTCTATTTTCTCCTGTCTTTACAGGAATTGTAGTTGAATCAGATGTTTTGACTGGAATTGATGTTGGCCCAGATGTTTTAACTGGAATTTAGCTTCCTGGAACTGTTTTATTGAGGAATAAGGGTTAGAATACTTTTGGAACTGCTGTTTTTGGAATATAGGTAGTGTTTGCAATCTTGAATGTATCAATTTATCCATCAGTTTTTGGAGTAATAGCTTTAGAAGTGTCTCTTGATTCAGATACTTGCTTTACAGGAATGAAAGTCTTTCCATTTACTTCAATTGGTTTTAGATTTACGCTTGCAACTGGTTCAAAATTTTATCCATTGATTTTAATGATTGGTGGTGTTGTCTTGACAGGAGCTCCTTCTTAAGTTGGTTTTTTTACTGGAATAGCTCCGTCAATAGAGGTTTTCACTGGAACTTTGTCAGCTTTATTTTCAAAGCTTGGTTGGTAGACAACTGGAATAACAGTAGCTGGAACAAAAGTTGTATTTCCAATTTTGAAAGTGTTAACATCTTCTTTTTTAACGACTGGTGTAACACTTTTAGTTGGAGAAACTACTGTGACTGGAACATATTTGACTCCATCAACTACAACTGGCTTTACACTTGGATTTGTAACTGGCTTGTAATTGTTACCGTTGACTGAAATCACTGGACTTGGTTGAACTTTAAAGTTAACTCTGTAAGCAGCTCCAAGTGGTTTGATTGGAATGAGATGATCTCTAACTTTAAGTGGAATCTTTTGAACTCTAAGTAAATTACTGCAGCCACAGACTTCATCATCAAGATCTTCAACTTGCGTTAAGGAACTTTAGGTGGCATTGCAAGTACTCATACACTGTTTGTATTGAATTTCATCGTTTTGTACAAGAGATTTGATATGCTCTTCTAATTGCTTCTCGAAACATAATGGTGCTTCATCTTTGGAGTGTGACTCTTGAGAAACTTTGAGCAAGTTTTAATTTTTTTGATCGACTGACTGATTAAGAGCTACCTATGTAAGATTTATTGCTGGATTTGAGCTCTATGATTGGTCTACATCAATCTGATTCGCTTTATTGTATGAAAGACTAGCTGACAGTAGTGTGAACACCAGTGTCAGCCGCAAGGGTTGAATAATATTAATCATTCCGTTAAATGAATGTGAAA
>Ga0007760_10032372_pt1 | contig 17387 bp, 12 predicted proteins | sample LauGreFBDMM110SN_FD_61637 | JGI IMG/M metagenome (GOLD analysis project Ga0007760, IMG submission 61637) | Metatranscriptome of freshwater lake microbial communities from Lake Michigan, USA - Fa13.BD.MM110.SN (Metagenome Metatranscriptome) | ecosystem: Environmental > Aquatic > Freshwater >... | reverse complement strand
GAGTTGCATGTCGCGCGAAGAATTCTCTGCGGACGCTCTGCTCGGTGCGGTCATCGACGACCGTTTCGAGGTGATCGAGAAGCTCGGCGAGGGCGGCATGGGGGCCATCTACAAGGCCCGCCAGCTGTCTGTCGACCGCGTCGTTGCGCTGAAAATCCTGCTCCATGACCAGCGCGGTGACCGCATCTCGGTCGAGCGGTTCCGGCACGAAGCGTACTTGGCCTCTCGGCTCAAGCACCCGAACGCCATCGTGATTCATGACTTCGGTCAAACCGGCGACGGGCTGCTCTACATCGCGATGGAGTTCCTCTCGGGCGAGACTTTGAAGCAGCGCCTGCGGAGGGTCGGCCCGCTCAGCTTGGACACGTCCCTGCGCGTGATGTCCCAGACCCTCCGAACGATCGCCGAGGCGCACCGGATGGGGATGGTCCATCGAGACCTCAAGCCTGACAACGTCTTCCTGACCGAGATGGATGGCGACCGTGACTTCGTCAAGGTCCTCGACTTTGGCATCGCCAAGCTCACGGCCGTGCAGGACGGGGTCGAGAGCAACCTGACCGTCGCGGGCAAGATCTACGGCACGCCGAACTATATGAGCCCGGAACAGATCCGCGGCAAGCCGGTCGAGCCGCAGTCGGACCTCTACTCGTTGGGTGTCATCTTCTACGAGGTCCTCGCGGGGCGTCTGCCCTTCGTCGCGTCGACGCCCGTCGACGTCATGATGATGCACCTGCGGGACCTGCCGTCCCCGCTGACGAGCCTGCGCCCTGAGGTGCCCCCCGAGCTTGAGCGCACGATCTTGCGCGCACTCGAGAAAGACCGCCGCGCGCGCTATCAAAATGCGGACGAGTTCCTCGAGGCCTTGGAGAACTACAAGGTCGCGAGCGGCTTCTACTCTGTCCCTTCGGCAATGGCCGTTCGCCAGCGTGCGGCCCCGCCCAAAGTCGAGCCGATCCCCGAGCCCGACGAGTCGGTGGACGGCATGTTCGCGTCCGTCGACGAGAGTGTCGGTGGAGGCGTCGTCCACGAGGAGCGCACTTTCCTCGAGATGCCGGATGATGGCGCCCCGCCCGCGGGTGAGCGGACGCTCTTCGAGACTGATGGTGACGACGACGACGGTGGTGAGGACGTCGTCGCGAGCATCAATCGCCCCGCGGTCGCCAAAGCGTCGCCGGTTCGGCACGACGAGTCGACGATGCTCGAGCTCGACCCCGAGGAGATGATGGAGGTCGAGGCTTCGAAGGTTGTGCCCATCCCGGAGCCGCAGCCTCCGCAAGCGGCACAACCGTTGGCGAAGCGGACGCTCATGGGCATGGGGGCGACTCTGGGGAAGCCCGAGCCCAAGCGAGCGGCGCCGAGCTTCGAAGCGCCGGATTCGCCTGCAGCGCCCCCGCTGGCGGCAGCGGCGCCTAAAGCAGCGTTGCCGCAACCCGCGGCGAGTCCCGCGCCGAATCTAGCACCCATCGCTGCGCCGCGCGCGCCTGCTCGAGAGATTAACCCCCGGCCCACGGTCGTCGGCTTGCCCGTCCCCGGGCCCGCGCAGACGCAAAAGAGCGGTCCCTCACGGACTGTGCTCGTGGCCGGCATCGCGCTGCTCGTGACCGCACTCGGCGCCGCGGCGCTCGTCGTGTTCAATCCGTTCAGCGGCCAGGGTAAGGGGGCCGAAGCGCCCGTCGGACCGCCGAAGCTTGTCTTCACGAGCGTGACGCAGGGTATCGAAGTCTTCGACAACAATCGATACGTGGTCGATACGGCCTCGACACCCCAAGAGGTCGACGTGCCTCTGGGTATGGCCGGAGACTTTCACCTGTTGTCGTTGGTGAAGGCGGAACGCAAGTTCAAGGCAAGATTGGCAAAGCGACCGGGCGCGCACTTCGTGCACGTGCGGCTGCCCGAGAGCGGTACCGGCCTCGAGCTGGGCACCGCGACGGTCCGAACGCCCCAGAGCGGCGCCATCGTCCGCCTGGGGGGCATCGAGATCGGCAAGACTCCGCTGAGCCTCATCGCGCCTGTGGGCGTACCTGTGCAGGTCGAGGTCGCGGTCGATGGTCCGAATGCGGTCAAGCGCGACCTGACGCCGACCCCCGAAGGGGCGGTCGTTGACGTCGCTCAGGGCGCGCCGTGATGTTTATCTCTGAGGGGAACTCCATGAAGCTGTCCAGTCTGAGGGTCGCGCTGGGTCTGATGTTCTCCCTTGCGCTCGCTGGGCCTGCGTTTGCTGGTCCGGTCGAAGACGCGCAGGGGATGGCGAACGAGGGCAAGGAACTCCTCGAAGGCGCCGCGAAGGCGAGGGGCGACAAGAAGATCGAGCAGGTCGCCCATGGGCTGCGGCGGTATGCGCGCGCTTACCTCCTGATCACGGAGCGTAAGCTCCACAACGACGCCCCCGACCTGCTCAAGGACATCACCGCCCACATCGAGTCCGCGAATGCGCTGCCCGAGGTCATGGCGCTGCGTCAGACGCTGCTCAACAAGGCCTTGACGGCGACGATTGAGGGGCGCTTGACCGAGGCCTACGACCAGTTCGCGAGCTTGCGCGATTTGGATCCGCGAGATGCGACCGTCGAGTATGCGCTGACCGTGGTCGGCCAGCGGATGCCCCAGTGAACGCCGTGAGCCGAAGGAGCGGACCGATGAACGTATTTTTCCGATGGGCTTCACCGATGGCGCTGGCCCTCTCCATGGCCGCTTGCGGCTCACAGCCGGTCTCGCTCAAGGGGCGCGTCCTAGACCGCAACGGGACAGCCGTCGGCAAGGCGGAGGTCTTCACCGAGCCGGAGACGGACATGGTGACGACGAACTCTCGCGGCTTCTTCGCTCTGACGAAGCGACTCGACGACGCGGGCGACCAGAAGGCCATCGAGCCGGGGCGCTACGTCATTCGCGTTCGCCGATTCGGCTTCGAAGACGGCACCTTCGAGGTCCTCTTGAAGAAGGGACCGACCCAGATTCCCGACATCGTGCTCGCTCCGCGGACGCCGGACATCGACGACACCGCGCCTGATCCCACAGCGGAGAAGGACTTCGAGGCGGATACGACCTCAACCCCTGTCCAAGGCAACTGAGGTCGCCGCGATGAACACGCAAAACGCACTCAAGATGCTCGCTCGGGTGGCGCTCGTTGGCGCGGCCTTCGCGCTGACTTGTCCGTTGACGGCTTGCAAGGACGAGGTGCCGGCGGCGCCTGCCCAACAAGAGGTCACGCTGAACGTCACGACTGTGGACTTGCAGGGCAAGCCGGTTGAGGCCGTGCGCTTCTACATCAACGGCAAGAAATTCGGCATCACGGACCAAGAGGGTAAGTTCGTCGGTCGGTACCCCGCGAAGAATGGGGAGACGCTGATGTTCAACGTCGAGGCGCCTACGGGCTACTCGGTGCCTGCGTCCCTCGACCAGAGCCGCTGGCAAGTCCAGATCCAGTATCCCGAGGATGGACGCCCGCTTCAGATTGACTTTCCCGCGCAGCTTCAACGGCCGGAGAACGAGTATCTGCTGGTCGTGCGTGCCGACCAGCCCGGCACGCCGATCAAGCTGAACGAGGCGGTCGTTGGTGCCGCGGGTGCCACGGGCGACGCCCTCGTGAAGGTCAAGGGCGTTCCAGGGACCGCGTTCGTCGCGAGCGCGGGGGCGATCTCCTACAAGGGCACATTCGCCGAAGACGTCGAAGCGTACGTCCTGTCTGCGCGTCGTGTGGGTCCAATCGCCGAAGGGGCACCGGGGGCCGCACCACCGCCGCCCGAGCCCGCAACGGTCGCCGAAGTCGCCGCGGCCGCGCCCGTCGCTGCTGAAGCGCCCACCGCTGAAGATCCGCCTTTCCCAACCACACGCACGGTCGCAGCCGTTCAGGCGCCTCCGATGGGGGCGTATGCCGCGCGCGAGCCCGAGCCGCGTGAAGAGGCGCCCGAGCCGGTCGCTGTCCGCGCTGCGCCGCGGCAGACGGAGACACAAGACCTGCTGCTCGATGAGCCCGAACCCCAACGGGTCGCTGCGGTCCCCGCACGGCAGCGCGAGGAACCCGCCATCGATGACTTGCTGGGTGACGCGCCTGCCCCTGCGCCGGCGCCGGTCACGCAGCGCCGCGCCCCCGCCGTCGAGGCCCCGGGGGGCTTGATGGCCGAAGGCGGCGACACGGTCGACCCGCGAACGGCCGGTCGTGCCGCGGTCGCGGTGGTGGGTGGTGGGGCTTCGCCCGCGACGATGACGCGTGAAGAGATCGACGCGCGCCTGTCGCAGATTCAAGGCAACCTCTCCGCCAGTCGTGTCCTGACAAAGGCCGACGTCGACTTCCTCGGACAGATCGATCGAACGCACCCCGGCTACTTCGAGGCCCACCGCCTGCTGGCCGACTACCACAGCAAGAACAAGGACTACCGGCGGCAGGCCGAGGAGCTTGAGGTCGCGACCTCAAGTGGCAAGTACAAGCGTGACCCCACGATCCTGCTCTCCCTCGCGAAGGCGTACGGCAAGCAGCAGAACTACGGCCGCGCCCTCTCATCGATGCAGCGGGTCGAAGAGAACATGCGGAATCTGCCGGCGAACCAGAAGTCGGATGCTTACCGCTTCTACGCCGAAATGTATGAGTTCGAGTTCATGCGGCAACACAACGACGACCCCAAGAAGGCGAACGTCATGTTGCTCGAAAAGGCGATCACCCAGTGGGAGCGCTACGCGACTTTCAGTCGTGGCGCCGACCCCGCGGGCGTCGCGCACGCAGAGTCCAAACTCCGAAAGCTCGGCGAACTCAAGAACGGCCTGGAGCTCTAACGTGTCCTCGGACTTGACGGGCTTCGGCCGTTCGGCGCGGGTCGGCGCAGCGCTGTGTCTGCTCTTGAACGCATGCGGTGGTGGAGAGTCGACGAGCGGCTCAAAGAGCGCCACTGCGAGCGCCTCGGCGCCCGCAGTCGATGTCGCCGCCGACCGCGGTGCAGCGAAGCAGAGCTGGCTCGTGGGCGTGGCCCGCGACCCCGCTGACCTGGTGCGGCTGGCGCAATCGAACCCAGGGTGGGCCAAGATTTTCGGGAGCGATCCAGTCGGCGCGCTTGGCGACCTGCGCAAGCCCGCGCTCGCCGCGGGCGCTTCGGTCGACGTCGAACTCGGCGCAGCGCGCGCCGCCTTGGAGGTCGCGCAGGCGTTGCAGCACGTCGCGCGGCTCACGTCTGCGACTTGGATTCGGCTGGGTGAGGTCGGTGGAACTGCGGGTGGGCCAGAGCTCACCGCTTGGCGGGCATGCTTCGAGGCGCGGGCGCTGCAGAGCGAGGGCGGCTCGATTGACGCGGCTCGCAAGCGGCTCGATCCCAAGGCAACATGCGCCCCGCTCATGGCGGCGATGAGCGCGGGAGATGCCACCCCTACGTCCCTGTGGTTGAAGGGCTCGGCGCCCGCGGATTTTGTGCCCCCGCCGGGCGCAACGCCCGAGTGGTCGAAGCGACTTGAGGTCGCTGCGCTGGTCGCTGGTGGTCAGTATCTCGAGGCCGAGCGTGCCTACTCGGCGATCGATCATCGCGCGGCCGACGTTGTGCTCGGCGCAGGCGACGCGACCTCGCTGCTCGCAGACCCCGCCTTGGCCTCACTCGGCGCGCGAGTGATGGCGGGCGTGACCGTGGAGATCGCCAAAGATGGGGGCGAGTGGGTCGCCCTGACTGCGGCTACGGCGCTGCTGATGCTGGACCAGCCCGCGGCGGCGCGGGCTCGACTGGCCCCTCTGCTGGCGCTCGGTGCTCAGCCCACTGCCACCGCGCCGCTGGCGGCGCTGATTCTGACGGGGGCGCTGGACGCCCGGGATGTCATGCTCGAGGCCAAGGCGCTCGATGCGATCGCGCAACATCGGACGGGGGACGCCGCTGGAGCGAAAGCTGCCGTCGAGGCGCTGCCGACCGATACGATACCGCACCGTGTCCTCAAGGCGTGGGCGGTGACGCAGACCGGCGGCCAGCTCGACGCTGCCGTCTTTCCCGAGGACCGCAGCGTGCTCGCACGCACGGTGGGAGATGAGGTCACAGCGCTCGGGGCGCAGGCGACGGGGGCGGCGGACGTTGCCTCGCTCAGCCTCGTGGAGCGCTTTGTCGATGCCGTCGAGCGTCGGTTTGCGGACGCCGCTGAGGCCGCGGGGGAGCCCGAGCGGGCGCTCAAGCACCTTGAGGCCGCCGAGGACAAAGCCCAGGCCCTCGCGCCCTCGCCTCGAAACGCGCTGTCTGCCCTGATGCACGCAGCGCGGGTGAATGTGCGTTTAGGGCGCCCACGCGTTGCGCTCAAGTACCTGAGTCGTGCACAAGAGAGGCTGCCGGCGGTCACCGCGCCGGCCGAGCTGCTCCGAGACGTCCTCACCATCCGTGCGATGGACCAAGAGGGCGCCGCGGCGTCTGGCCAGTGACGGGGTGAAGGAGCGATGAAGTCGATGTCCAAGCGTTTGCTTCGAGTCTTGTCTGCGTTCCTGCTTTTGACGACGCTCGCCTCGAGCGCGGCCGCCCAGCAGGTCTTCCGCTACCCCGAGGATACGCGGCCGTCTTCGTTGCTGCCGTTCTTCGCCGAGGACATGAGCGCCGTGCGGATGTGCGAGCTCATCTTCGATTCGCTCGTCGTGCAGAACAAGCGCGGCGACTTCGAAGGCGGCCTCGCGAAATCTTGGACGGTCGACGCCGACCAAGGCGGCATCAAGTTCGTGCTGCGCGAAGGCGTAAAGTGGCACGACGGTGAAGCGTTCACCGCGGAGGATGTGGTCTTCACGATCCAAGCCGCGCAGGACCCGAAGACGCTCTTCAACTCGAAGAGCAAGTTCAACTTTATCCGCGAGGTCAGCGCGCAGGGCCAATATGGCGTCTACGTCGCGTTCGACCGCCCCGTGCCCGAGGCGGAGAAGCGGTTCCTCTTCAAGATCCTGCCGAAGCATGGCTTCCCCGACACCGCGATCAGCCGCAAGGACAAGTTCGCGCGTGAGCCGCTCGGCACGGGTCCTTACAAGGTGAAGAAGGGCGGCTACAGCCTGCGCTCCATCGCGCTCGAGGCGAACAGCGACTACTGGAGCACGCCGAAGGTCTCGGAGGTGCTCATGCAGCACACGCCCGACAAGTCGGCGCAGATCAACCTGCTGCAGTATTCCGGCGGCAAGGCAGGCGTGCAGGCCGTGATCTTCCTGCCACCCAAGAACATCCCGCTCTTCGAGAACAGCGACTCGGTCGTACTCGAGCCGTACCACACGGTGTCGTGGTGGTACATGGCCTATAACCACGAGAACAAGGCGCTGGCGGATAAGGCCGTGCGTCAGGCGATGGCTCTCGCGATCGATCGCCAGGAGCTGCTCGAGGCGCACCTCGGCCGCGGTGACATCCTGAGCGGCCCGTTCACGGAGTCCAGCCCGTTCTATAATTTCCAGGTCGAGCCGACGGGCCTTGAGCTCGAGCGCGCGAACCAGCTCCTAGACGGCGCTGGCTGGACGCGGAAGGGCGATACGCGCGCCAAGGGCAAGGTGAAGCTCGACTTCGAGTTCGTGATGGACAAGGAGCTCGCGAGCAACCAGGCCTTGTTCCTCGGCATTCAGGCGCAGCTCAAGAAGGTCGGCATCACTGTTCGACCGAACTACGTTGACCACGCCAAGTACCGCGACCAAGTTTTCACGCGGCGCAAGTTCGACCTGACGCTCAACATCTGGTCGTTCGAGGAGGTCGAGGACGTCTACCCGCTCTTCCACAGCAAGGGCGTGATGAACTTCATCGGCTACAACAACGCGGACGTCGACACGATGCTCGATACCGCGAAGGCGACGAAGGACTACAAGAAGTACAAGGAGCAGATGAAGCAGCTCCACGCAGTCCTCGCGCAGGACCTGCCGTACTTCTTCTTGTGGTCGCTCGACATCTACTCGGGCATCAGCAAGAAGATGAAGGGCGTCTACATTCAGCCGTACTACTATTTCTCGTCCTTCCCTGAGTGGGAGCTGAGCCCTTGAGCGGCGCCGCGAGCTTTCTGGCCCTCGCGGGCCGGCGCATCGCGGCTTCCCTCCTGCTCCTCGTCGGCGCGAGCTTCCTGATCTACTTCACCATCCGGTCGGCCCCGGGTGACGCGGTCGACGCGATCACCCCCATGGGGACGCCGCCGGAGATCAAGGAGAAGTTGGCGGCGGAGTTCGGCTTGGACCAAGGCGTGCTGGGCGGCTACGGCGTTTGGTTGAGCCGCTCTGCGACGGGCGACTTCGGGGAGTCCCTCGTCTTCGCCCCGGGCCAGACTGTGATGGAGGTCGCCGGACCCGCGTTCGAGAAGACGCTCCTGCTCAGCGGCGGCGCGCTCTTCGCGACGGTCGTGCTCTCCATCCTCCTTGCGCTCTTCCTCGGTGAGCCCTCCGCCCGTCAGCAGGGCCTCACGGGCGCGCTCTACTTTATCACTTCCGCACCGGGCTTCGTCTCGGCCGTGGTCTTCTCTGCTGCTGTGAATGCGGGTGTTCAACGCTTCGTTGAACAGGCGGGTCACGAGACGCCGGCGTGGTACCCGATCCCGATCTACTCGGACTCGATCGTGCCTTACTTCTTCGCCGGCTTCGTCTTGGTGATGGGGGACGGCCTGCTCATGGACACGTTCAACGCCGTCCGCGCCGAAATCCTCGGCGTTCGGGGCGCGCAGTTCATCGCTGCGGTTCGGGCTCGCGGCGCGTCGGTGACGCCTCATCTGTGGCTGAACTTGGCCATCCCGATCTTCTCGGCGTTCGTGTCTCGGCTCCCCGTCGTCTTGGGGGGTGTCGTCATCGTCGAGTACGTCTTCACGCTTGACGGCGCGGGCTACCTGCTCCTCGAGGCGTCGAAGCAGCGTGACTTCCCTGTCGTCGTCGGCTTGAGCGTCCTCTTCACCTTGGCCGTGATCGTCGTCGGGCTCCTGTCTGACGTTGCGCGCAGCGTCATCGACCAGCGCGAGGTGGCCCGTGACGGTTAAGTGGTCCGACCTCGGCCTCCGCTTGAGCGGCGCGGTCGTGGTGGCGGTCATGGTGGTGGGCCTCGTCGCGCTCGTCATCCCTTACGATCCCGCCGACGCAGTCTCATACGACACGCTCTTGAACCCGCCCTCCGCCGCGCATTGGCTCGGCACAGACGGGCAAGGGCGAGACGTGCTGATGCGCCTCGTGAAGGGGACTGAGGCCTTCTTCTTGCCCGGCCTGATGGGGGGCCTGATCGCCGTCGTCCTCGGGGGCTTGGCCGGCGCCTACACAGGCTATGCCGCGGGCCCTCTTCGCAGCGCGCTCGTTGGGCTGCTTCAGCTCGTCGATACGCTCCCGCGGCTGGTCTTCATTATCCTGCTGTGCACGATTCGCAACCCGTCGATCCCCTTGATCGCGGTCGTTGCGGGCCTGCTCTTCGTCCCGACGGTCGCGACGGTGGTTCGCCGCAAGGTCGAGGCCCTGGCCTCCGAGGACTACATCCTCGCGCACATCGCCCATGGCTTCACGCCGGCGCGCATTCTGCTCCATCACATCTTGTGGCTGCAGTGCTGGCCTCTTCTCGTCCGGCAGGCCGCGTTCGTCTTCGGCTATGTGCTGTTTGTCGAGACAGGGTTGTCGTATCTCGGGGACTACGGCGTCCAAGAGCCCGACCCCTCGTGGGGCAACATGGTCGCTCAGGTCAAAGATTTGGCGGGCGCGGGCGCTTGGCCGTGGCTCGCGCCTGCTGTCGCGATCGTGGTCACGATCGCGTCGTTCTTGGCCTTCGGGAACTTGGTCGCTCGCAAGGGCGAGGAGGCCCTGCGATGACCGCGCCCTTGCTCTCGATCGAAGACCTCATTATCGAGTTCGATACTCAGCAAGGGCGTCGTCGCGTGGTCGACGGCGTGAGCTTCTCCGTGGGTCAGGGCGAAGTGCTGGGTATCTTGGGTGAGTCAGGCAGCGGCAAGACGCTGTCCACGCTCTCGATTCTGGGGCTTGTGCCCGGCCGCCCAGGGGTCGTCTCGGGGCACATTCGAGCGCACACCGACGCGGGCGAGGTCGACTTCTTGGCCGAGCTGCCCTCGGTCGTGGCGGGAGGGACCGCAGAGCGCGCCTACCAAAAGGACGACCGGCGCTGGCAGCGCATCGTCCAACGGACTATGAAGCCCTACTGGGGCCAATTCGCGACGGCGGTGTTCCAAAATCCGAAGCAGTCGCTCGACCCCTTGATGACGATTGGCCGGCAGCTCGACGAGTCGGTCGCGCTGGCAAACCCGTCCCTAGACCGTGCTGCTGTCCGCGCGCGCTCCGTCGACTGGCTGCGGCGCGTCCAGCTGCACGCCCCCGAGCGGGTTGCGGCAAGCTACGCGCATGAGCTCTCCGGCGGAATGTGCCAGCGCGCGATGATCGCGGTCGCACTGGCCCGGGAGCCTCGACTGCTCATCGCGGACGAGCCGACAACCGGGCTCGACACGACCGTGCGCGCAGAGATCGTTGGCCTTTTCAAGGCGCTGCTGCGCGACCGGCGCCGAGCGATGCTCTATATCTCGCACGACATCCGCGAGGTGCTCTTTCTCGCGGACCGCGTGATCGTGATGCGGCACGGCAAGGTCCTCGAGGAGACGAGCGCGGACGACCTGCGTCATGGGCGCGGTCGTCGGCATCCATACACGGCGTCGTTGCTGGAGGCGGCCGATCTGCCCGTGGGGGAGGCCGCATGAGCGCAGAGGGCAGGGCGCCGCTCGTCGAGGCGCGGGGTGTCATCAAGACCTATGGTGGCGGCCTCTTCCGTCGGCAGGGGTCGACGCGCGCGCTCGACGACGTCGATCTCGACATCGGTGTCGGCGAGGTCGTCGCGCTGATCGGCGAGTCGGGCAGCGGCAAGACGACCCTCGGCAAGGTGTTGCTTCGGCTCACGTCCGTCGACAGCGGCCGTGTGACCTTTGAGGGCCAGGATGTCTTTGCGGCGGGCGCGGGCGCGCTTCGTCAGATGCGCCGTCGGTTCCAGATGGTCTTCCAGAATCAGGCCGCCAACCTGCATCCGAAGATGACCGTCCGCGAGATGATGGACGAGTCCATCCGTTTGCATCGACCCGAGCTCGACGACGCCGGGCGCACGGCGCTCACGTCCACCTTGCTGGAGCGTGTGGGCTTGAGCGCCCGAGCGGACCAGCGACCGGCGAGTCTGAGCGGGGGCGAGAAGCGCCGCGTCGGGCTGGCCCGCATTTTGGCCACTAAACCGCGCCTGATTGTCGCAGACGAGCCGACGAGCGGCCTCGACGCTGCGATCAAGCAGCAGACCATTACACTGCTCAAGCACCTCAAGGACGCTGACCTCGCCTACCTGTTGATCAGCCACGATTTGGGGCTGGTCCGTAAGATCAGCGAGCGGGTCGTGGTCATGCTGAAGGGCCGCATCATTGAGGACGTCCCCGTGGAGCGGCTCGGGGTCTCGGGTACGCACCACCCGTACACGCTGCGGTTGATGCAGGCCGCAGAGCTCCTTGAAGACCACGCCCCGTCGACGGAGGGGGAAGTCACGCTCGCCGGGGCCGCGGCGGAGCACGTCGAAGTGACGTCTGCCGGCTGCGTTTACGCCGGTGATTGCGCTTTGGCCCGTCGATTGGGCATTTTGTCGAAGTGTGCGTCGGAGCGGCCACAGTTCGTGGACGTTGGCGAGCGTCACCGCGTCGCGTGTTTCGGGCTCACTGAGCCTGGGAGAGAGTCAAACGTATGACCACAGGGTTCGGAGCCCGCGTTTGGGCGCTTTTGCTGCTCGTATCGCTGACACTCGTGACCGTGCCGATGCGCGACGCGCACGCGCAGCCGCAGACACTCGACGAGGTGCGCGACCAAGGCGTGCTCTACTTCAAGAAGGACCGATTCAAGCAGGCGAAGGCTGAGTTTGATCGTGCCTACAAGATGACGGGAGGCGACCAAGACTTTGCAGTCGTGTTCTACCGCGGGCGGTCGGCCTACAAGCTGTTGGTGCTTGAGCAGGCGTTCGAGATGGCGGACAAGGCGCGCGCGCTCGCGGGCGAGGACGCCCGAAAGCAGCGGCTCGTCGAGGAGTGGACGACGGAGATGTCGTCGCTGTTCGGCGGCGTAACCATCAAGGCAGCGACCGGTGAGACGAACACCGAGGGCCGCGTCTTTCTCGAGGCGAAGACGGGCATCATCAACAAGGAAAAGAAGCAGGCGTTCCTGTCGATTCGTGAGCGCTTCCGTTCCACTGATGTGCGCGTCCCGACGACCATCTACCTGCCCTATGGCGACTACACAGCGAATAACGTGCCCTTCACCCTCGTCCAAGGAGAGCCGTCGCCGACGGTTGAGCTCTTCTTGCAGGTCGTCCAGCGGACGGCCGAAGGTGGGGGGCGTAAATGGCTGTACGTGGGCATCGGAGGGGGAGCCGCCGTCGCAGCGGGCGTCGCGGCATTCTTTCTACTCAGCGCAGAAGACGAGACCAGGACCGACCAGCGCACGCGCGTCGTCCTCCAAACGCTCGAGGGGCGTCCGTGAAGAAGCAAGCGATTGTCGTGATGGTGGCCGCGCTCACGTGCGGTGTCTCTCTCGCTCATGCCGAGGTCAGCACGCCTCGTCAGGTGGCCGACCGACCGTCGGCGCACTGTCAGGCGCCTCGCTTCGCGCCCGATGGCAGCCAGCTCGCCTACGAGGTCTACGACCCGAAGGCCGACAACCGCGAGACGTGGATTCTGAAACTGTCGGGAGACCTCCGCCCGGAGGGCTCGCCGACTGAGGTCAGCGCGGGGCGGACTCAAGCCGCCGACTTGCTGGCGGGCAAGAAGCCGCCTGTCGTGGAGTTCGAGTGGGCGCCGAACATGAAGCTGCTCAGTCGGCCCTATGTCTTCAGCAGCCGCGGCACGAACAAGAACTTCGACCTCTTCGCGGATGGCGACTGGTTGACGACCAACCCCGGCAACGATGGCCAGCCGTCGTGGTCGTTTGACGGGCGCATGATCGCGTATGCGTCGCAGCAGAAGGACTCGGGCGACATCTACGCGCTCGATATCCAAGGAGATGCCAAGCCGCAGCGGCTGACCTTCTGGCCAACAGCGACGGAGTTCGGCCCGAAGTGGGCGCCGAACGGCAAGTCGCTGCTCTTCACGCGCTCGCAGAGCGGGTCGAAGGGGCAAGACATTGGGTTCATCGTCGACTCGACGAAGCCCCAAGAGACCTTGCGCATGGTCACGGAGTGGCCCGGGGACGAGATTCGTCCGAGCTTCTCACCGAATGGGCAGTGGATCGCCTTCTACGCCAACAAGGACAACAAGGGTGAGAAGGTCTTTGACCTCTGGGTGGTCGATACGACCGGCCAGAACGCGAAGAAGCTCGCGGCGAACGTGGTCGTCGATGACCACCGCGGGGTCGCTTGGACGCCCGACTCGTCGACCGTCTTGTATGTCCAGCAGGACTTCAAGACCGACAACCCGGTGAAGTGGGTGCGCATCGACGGCTCGGCCCACGGCAAGCTCGATACAGGGACGCAGCTCAACTCTGACTTGGTTCTCCATGCCAAGAGCGACCGACTGCACCTCGCGTTCAAGGCGTTGGGTCAGCGAGGCAGCACGGACAAGACGTGGGAGCGGCTGTACATCGTGAGCTTCACGATGGCGGACCTCGCCCCGGAGGCGCCGTGACGTTGAGCTTGCGCGGGACGAGGGGTGTTGTGTGTGCGCTCGGCCTCTGGGCGACGCCCTTGCAAGCGGCTGAGGCTGACGCGACTGCTGTCGTCGTCGTGACGCGCCCAGGCGCCAACGCCATGCTCGGCGGGCGCCTCGAGCGCGACCTGCGAAACATGGTGGACGCGAGCGCGCGGAGCGCGAAGACGGTCGGGCCTGTGCTCGCCATCGAGCCGCGCTTCGACGTGGGTCGACTCAGCAAGGCGGACGTGGAGACCGCGCGTCGTCACTTCAACGAGGCCCAGCGGGCGCTCGAAAAAGGCGACGCGGACGAGGCGAAGGAGCAGCTCTTCCGAGCGGAACGCTTCTACAACAAGGGCATCCCCTATGCCTCGGACACGGCGCTCCTGCGCGGCATCTATTACTACTATTTTCAAGCCAAGCTCGCCGCCGGCGATAGCGATGCTGCGACTGAGGCGTATTGCGCGTATGTCGCGCTGTCGCGCAATCTGGCGGGTAGCGCGGGCCCTATCGAGCAATTCGAGCCGCTCGCCGACAAGTGTGGCACGACGTCGGTCGCCGGCACGGGGGAGCTGCGGGTCACGTCCGAGGTGGACGGCGCGCACGTGTTCATCGACGACCGGCCCGTCGGTGTGATTGGCCGTGACACACCGTACGTCGACCCCTTCCTGGCCGCTGGGCCCCACTTGGTGGAGGTGCGGAAGGCAGGATTCGCGCGCTGGGGCACGCTCGTCAACCTGAAGAACGGCGCGTCGGAGGCGCTACGCGCCAAGCCCGCCGAGGCGAAGAACCGCGCCGAGGAGTACGACCCGCTGTTCGAGGTGAGCTTCAGCGGGCCCGATGCCTCGAGCGAAGACTATCTCAACACCGTGATGTTCGAGACCGCTGAGCGGTACGGCGTTCAGTCGCTGGTCGTAGGCTGGCTCGAGCCTGCGCAGGCGAGCACCGGGCTGAGCCACTTCACGGTCTTGACGTATGTCCGCGGCGCGCTCGACCAGCGCGCGTATGACGTCCCGGGAGCGCAAGACGCCCACCGACCCGTGCTCGCAAAGTTCTGGTCAGAGCGCTTTGACGCCGCTCTCGACCCCGCGAACGCGGAGCCTGCAGCTGACCGGTTCGCGCCGACTCTGTTCAAGGTAGAGTGACCTCATGAAGATGCTCAAGCTCTCGCTCAGGTCCGCCCCCGTCGCGCTCGCCGCTATGGCGGCTGTGGTCGCGTGCTCCGAGACCAAGACCAAGGTGGTGTACGCCGACCTCAACATCGACGTGACAGCGTGCCTCGGCACTTCGGACGGGCGCCTGGGCGGAGCGGGCGACGCCGGCGTTGAGTCTGCTTGTCGAGCTCGGCTCGACGAGGCGCTGCCGGACCAGCCCGTGAACGCCTGCCTCGTGCTCCAAGAAGTCGGCGCGGGGACCGCCCAGCACGCTGTCGCACTCAAGTGGGCCAACGGGACGCTCTCGCCGGTGGATGCGGAGCCTGAATTGCCGATTCCGGCGGGTCGTGAGGTCAAGGCGGAGCTCTTCTTCGTGGGGGCGGGCTTCTCGCCGGACCTCTGCGGCGGCGAGAACGGTCTGCAGTTCGGCGACCCCTGCGAGGCGCGCCGGAACTTCTGCGTCGTGAAGCTCAGCGAGCCCGAGATCCGCGTGACGGGCGGCGAGGGCAAGATTGACTTCAAGTCGGGGCAGGGCGTCTGCCAGACCGAGTGGGTCGCGGACAGCGCCCAATCGATGGAGCAGTGCAACGGCAAGGACGATAACTGCAACGGCGTTGTCGATGATGGCATCACCAGCGGCGGTGTACCGCTCGGCGAGGCATGCACTGTGGGCGTGGGGGAGTGCGTCCGCGCGGGCGTGCTCCGCTGTGGCGCTGAGCAGCCCGAGTGCAGCGCGACCCCGGGCGCAGAAGCGACGGAGACGTGCAACGGCAAGGACGACGACTGTGACGGCGTTTCGGATGACGGCGTGGTCGACTGTTGCCGCGCCGGCTCAGGGACGTCGTGCGGGATCGACCGCGGTATCTGCCGCGCGGGCACGAGCCCGTGCATCGTCGAGTCCGGGGCTCAGTTCGGCATGCCGGACCCCACGGTCTGCCTCGACGCTGCGGGCGTGCAGCTCGTGCTGCCGGGGACGCAGACCGAGAAATGCAACGGCCAAGACGACGACTGCGACGGCCTGACCGACGAGGGCTACACGGGCACGGGGGGCGAGACGCTCGGGAGCAACTGTACTGCTGGGGTCGGCCTCTGCCAAGGGACTCCCGGGACGTGGGTGTGTGACGGCGAGGACGCCGTGCGGTGCAACTCTGTGCCCTTGAACGCTCAAGTCGAGGTCTGCAACGGCCTAGACGACGACTGTGACGGCGTGAGCGACAACGTCGCGGGTCTCGGTACGCCCTGCTCGACCGAGGGCTCCATTGGCGCATGCATTCGCACGGGGGCTCAGGCCTGCGTTGGCAACGCCCTGCAGTGCGCCGGCGCCGATGGCCGAGTGCTTCAGCCCGGCGCGCCCGAGGCGGAGCGGTGCGGAGACAACGTCGACAGCGACTGCGACGGAAACAACAGCAACGGGTTCGAGGGCGTCATTGGTCAGCTGTGCAGCCTCGGCCGAGGCGCATGCGAGGTCACGGGCGCCATCGTGTGCGACGCGGCTCAGCCGACGCGCACCATCTGCAACGCGGTGCCGCTCGCGCCGAGGCCTGAGGTCTGCGACACCTTCACGGACAATGACTGCGACGGCATGGTCGACGAGGGCTTCGTCCTTGCGACCGACGTGAGCAACTGTGGCAGCTGCGGCAATGTGTGCGACCTCGACAACGCGACGCCCGCCTGTGTGGGGGGCGCGTGCGAGATTGCAGACTGCAACGGCGACTTCATCGACAACGACGGCAACCCGCTGAATGGCTGCGAGTGCAACGAGAGCAGCGAGGATGCGCCGGACCATCTGTACCTGGACAGCAACTGCGACGACGTGGACGGCGACCGCGTGGCGTCGCTGTTTGTGTCGGCGAACTTCGGGACTGATCCGAACGAGCCGGCGCCCGGCGTCCGTGGGACCGGCGCGTTCAATCGTCCGTTCCGACGCCTGCAGGATGCGGTGACCGCCGCGACCCTGACGGGCAACCCGATTTTGCTCGACGCGGGCCGATACGACTTGGGGGGCACAACGCTCACGATCCCGAGCGGTGTGAACATTCATGGCGGTTACCGCTACAACCCCGCGACGAGCGTGTGGGCGCGGGCCGACCGAACGGTCAACCGCTCGCTGATCACGGGCGCGGCGATTGTGCTCCGTTATGACACGCTCAACGCCCCGACCTTGTTGGATAATGTGGCCATCGAAGCCGACGACACGGCGGTCAGCCAGACGTCGTCGATCGGCGTGCACGCCATCCGCGTCGGTGACCACCTGACGATTCAGGACTGTGAGGTCATCGCTGGGCGGGGCGCCAACGGGCGCGACGGGACCTCGGGCAATCAAGGTGTCGCGGGCCAGCCGGGAACCCCGGGGGCTGCGGCGTCGATGGTGGCGCAGGTGGGTGTCGGCGGCACGGCGGGCGCGAATAACTCGTGCCCGATGGGGACGACGGGTGGCTCCGGTGGTGCGGGTGCTTTCTCGGCCTTGGCACCTATGGACGGCGCGGCAAGGGCGGGCTCGGCCGGGAGCACACCCGTGAATGTGATGCTCGCGGGGGCGGGTGGACCCGCAGGCGCCCTGCAGCAAGATGGGTCAGCGGGCGGCAACGGCGGAAGCGGCGCACATGGGGGCAATACGCAGGGTGGCAGCGCCGAGGGCGTCGTCAACGAGTCCAACGGTGTCGCGCTGGG
>Ga0007760_10018244_pt1 | contig 23793 bp, 11 predicted proteins | sample LauGreFBDMM110SN_FD_61637 | JGI IMG/M metagenome (GOLD analysis project Ga0007760, IMG submission 61637) | Metatranscriptome of freshwater lake microbial communities from Lake Michigan, USA - Fa13.BD.MM110.SN (Metagenome Metatranscriptome) | ecosystem: Environmental > Aquatic > Freshwater >... | reverse complement strand
CCATTATTTTAATCAATAACTTTAGTATTGATGATATCTGATCCAACTCCTTGTAAATTATTTGAACTTAATTATACAGCAAATTGTGTTCCTCCAGTAGTAAGATAATTGTTCCATTCATCTTTACATATAACATTGAATTGAATAGTTTATCCAATAAATACTTTAGAAGTTTTTTTAACTATATCGTTTGATGGATATTTAGGATTACAAGGTCCGGGTGTGAAATTAATGTATTATGGGAAATCAACTAAATCAAGGTCAGTAAACAACATATTTTAATTATTGACGATAACTCTGAGTCCATTATCTAATCCTTTATAGAATCTAATAGTTCCAGTTTACCAAATTATATTAAAAACTTGATAAGTTCCATTATGTAAGTTAGTGATAGATTGTTTTCCGTTGATTCCAAATGATTATAATTCTAAGAAATCTTCTTCTCTATCTTCATTAATAGGATTTCCAAATTTATCACTCAAAACAGCATTAAATACCATAGGAGCATTTACTTAATATTGTAATGGTGCATTTCCTCTTCCTTTTAATTAAGGTACAAGTATTTAAGTTTTTAATGGATAGGTTGCTCCAGGAGTCATAACAATAGATCTTTGTCTTAGAACAGGTTTATCATTATTTTGACCTTTTATATATACTTGAATTTCATAAATTCCAGTTTAAGTGAAAGTTTCAGCAGGAATTAATACAAGGTAAGTAAATTTGCAAACTTGAACGGCAAGATCTTCAGCGGTTTAAACTTCAAGATCAAACATTGTGATGGCTTTGTTTTACTGAGGAAGTTAAGATTCTAAATCATTATTCAAGTAGGGTCCAAGTGCTTTGACGGTCACTTCTTATTTAAAATCATAGCACTATTCTTTGGTATCTTTGAGGAGAATTTCCAAAGAAATATCTTTATCTACTTTATCACCTGTAATTTATTCTCCATGAAGCTATGTTTTGGTCCAATCGAAGTAAGTGTCTACGATAGTGGTCAATGGGGATTGAATGATATTTTTTTCTTCTTTGTTTTCAGCCAAATAATATATCATGAATTCGAATTGTTTAGGAGGATATTCGGGTCTAACGTTTATGACATAGTTTCCATTTTGGTTGACGGTAGTGTCTTAAACTTCTCCTTGACCAAGTACAATTCTTCCTTAAACTTTCTTGCATAAGGAAGGATCGGAGAATTTATTCATGAATTCATCGTAAATCTAAAATTTAACAGAAATCAGGTCATCTGTCATGGTAGTTTCTTCGAAGCTTGAGAGGACCACAGTCTTAGAGAAATCGGGTTTATTAGGAATGATCTAAACAAGAATAATAATGGGAATCAATTTTTCGGCTACTTTGATTTGTATTTGTTTGAATTGCGAGTCATCGAGTGATTTGAATCCTAATATATTCAATGAATATTATCCTTTAACAGATCCTTCGACTATTTGTAGAGAAAGTTATTCTGATCCACTATTGGAAGCAACTATTTCAGATACCACTATTTAGCTTAAATCGAAGTCGCCATTGTATCTTAGATTTTGAGAGGTTTACAATTGAATTTAGACTTATTGAGCAATACCAGCAGTTAAAACCAAAGATCGATTTGACACGGTAGTGTAGGCTTAATCTAATTTACCATTTCCAGCCCCCAAAGTAATTAGTTCAGGATCTACGATATTAACTTGAAGTTTTTTGGTTTAAATTCCCTTATGAGTATGATGCAAAGAAATAGAATAATTTTGAGCTCCGACAAACAAGCTAAATTGATGTTCGTCATCAGGTCTCAAACCTAATATGAGTGTATTTTCATCTCTTTTAACAGATAATTGTATTTAAGTGATATTGTTTCCTTCAAATGAAGCGGTGAATAAATCGGTTGACTTGAATTATTTGACAGGATTTTTGTTTGCATCAAAGAACTTGCAAAGAATAAACAATTAAGAAGATCCATAATTAATATCTAAGTACTACTAAATAGATCTAGAGTCAACGACAAATTATGTTAATGACATGTCTATTTCAGATGGGAAATAAGTCAATTTACAAGTATTACATGGTGTGCTACCAGCTTAAATATTCAATTAGATTTTCAATTCACCTTCATTCTTGAATTCCCATTTAGATTATAAAGTGTTATTAGATGCAATTTATAGTAAAGATAATTCAGTTTATTCTCCTTTGAATATTTATACTAATTAATATGATTATAAAACATCTTATCTTGTTACATTAATTAAATTTCCATATTAATCATAAGGAATTATTGATGCAAATGCAATATCTCCAGCATTTAATATAACAGGTGTAACATTAATTTAAGTTTTTAATTTGTTACAAACACCAGGATAGACTATAAATCTGTAAGTATTTGAATTTTTGAATAATTTTGATTGAATGGTGTATTATCCAGCTATTCTTGATTAAACAAAATATTTAATTTTATTGGTTATAGGATCCTCAACAGATTTGTAAGAGTATTACATGGATGATCCAGGCCATTAGATTGTAAGATCAATTTCAGATTCACTAGAATCGACTATGTTATTATATTAATCTAATGGGGATATTTCAAATTGATATTCATTATCAGCAGATTCATCGTGCATTTAAGTATTCATTTGAATAGATTTAAGGAGGTCTGGTAAAACATTGACTTTAACTTATTGTGTAAATTTGGAATTATTGTCGAAAATAGTCATTATGGTTGGTCCAACATAATTAGTAGCTTTAGTTCCTGTGACTGTAATTTGGAATGTTCCCCTAAGATCAGATGGTTGATAAGAAGCAGAATATTTTCCATCAGATAATCCATCGGCTTGTTCGAATTAGAAAGATAAAATGGGTTTAGCATCAGCTTTTCTCTTATTATTAATAGTTTTGACTTCAAGAATGAAAGAATTTGATTATCCAGCTACTAATTCAATTGATTCTGGGGTCATGGTTGATTTTTCATAATCTTGATTGACTTCGACTTCAGCTTCTTAATCAGTAGATCCTCCTCCAAGAAGTATCAAGGGTGATTGTCTATGTTGCTCTTAATATTTGATGTTCAATTAATAAGGGACTGTTCTAAATAATCCATATTGATATCTGAGGACGTGATCGGAAGCTACGATAAAAGTGAGTTCATTTCCTAGGATTTCTTTAGAATCAAGAACCAAAGGTTTTTCAACAGTGAATTGGTCACCCAAAATAGTAACACTCAATTGGTCTATGATTTCAGCTGGGAAAATAGGAACAATGTTGGAGTATTCATCATAAACTACCAATTTGAATAAAGGTAGATTTTTTCTATTGTCTAACTTGTATGGACTATCTTATAATAAGTCATATTTTCCGGTGAGATGAGAGTAGCAGCTGATCTAAGAATTTTGCAAAGCGTAATTCTTATTGTGTAAAACTTCTAAACTACTAGGTCCTTCAAATTCCACTGTTTTTCCGTCTAAAGTAAATTTAAATTAGTTGGCGCCTGCTACTGTTAATTATGTATTAATTGATATAGATTTTTGTTCAGAGTCTATCAAAAGTTCACTAGATAAATCTTTCCAAATAGATGCCTTTTCATTAAAAATGAATATTTAGGGTTTAGCATCTTTAAATAGGTCAGCAGTCAAATTTAAAATATTATCAAATTAATCTCTTGGAGTCATGGTAACACGTATTTTTTCACCAGCAATTAAAGTTCCTTAAGTCACAATTTTACAAGATGAATTCTCACTCATAATTGATCCTTATAAAAGATTGAAATTAAAGCAATCATTTGTAGCAAAGCATAATTCATAAGTACCAGGTAATTTAGATAATGTAGATACTTTGATTAAACCATTCTCTTAAGCTTTTTTCATGAATTATACATCTTTATTTTGTAATTTCAATGATAACTCAATAGATTATTCGATAGAGCTACTTATTCTAATAATATTTTCAAATCTGTCTCTAGCCATAAAGTAGCTATCAAAATCAAAATCTACACTTTATTAAGGAATATCTTAGTATCCTCCAACTCTATTAGTTGAGTACATTTTGTGAATAGCAGCGGGTTTAATATTAAGAATAGGAGATTCTCCAATATATTTGGTTTATTTTACAAATAATTACACTTGATTTTCACCACTTAAAGTAGGAGTGAATTGAATAACATATCTTCCTTTTGAATTTCCTTTTAGTACTGTGTAAACAACTTATTCTCCAGAGAAACTTAATTTGATATCTTCATTCAATTTTTAGAACCATGAATTGGATCGTAAATTCTTATTTGTAGTTCTTATCTCAAGATTAAATGTCATTAATTCTCCAGCAATAGATGAAATAATTCCAGTATTATCAATAACTAGATTTTATATTTCAACAGGTAAATTAGATGCAGTTTCATCAATTAATTCTCCAATTAATCTCATATTAAATACTTAAACTTGTTGTAAGTATACTACATTTAATTGATATTCATTCATTAATAAATCATCCCATCTACTAGCAACAGAATTTAATTATTGTTAATCAGATTTTACTTATTCTTAAGAGCAGAATTCGAATTTCCATTAATCAACTTGACACAATTCTATTCTTCTAGGATATGAAATTTCATCATTTGTGATGAATACAGTTACATCCCAATCATCCCATTGAGGTTAAGCATTCATGAATTGATCAAAAAGTTGTAATTTAATAGCAGGATAGGAGTGTTTGCTTTATTCGAAAATTCCATTTGTGTAAGTTTCATAAGATTTATCAGAGAAATATTGGATATTGGTGTTTTTAAATACAGCTGGAGCAGGGTTCACTACAGTTTAAGAGGTTTTGGCGGTGACTAATGAACCATTGATAAGAGTTTGGTATGCAACTGATCCAGATTTTGTGAGTTTATAACTGACGAAAATTAAATTTTCAATTGTATCTATAGAGAACAATCCCATGTCAAATATTTCCATATTTTATTGGTATTATTATTTAAATCCACTAAGGTCATAATCAGAGCTGATTATAATTCTGTTGGTTTCACCATCGAATAATTCGATGCTCACTTTAACTGTTTCTCCAGCTATGATAGATGGTTTGTTTACTCGCGATAATGAATTAGCGGCATCAGGAGCTCCTTGAACAACTTAGAATTTAGGAGCAATTAAAGAAGTTCCTTACATATCTTTGATAGTTTTAGATGCCATTATTTGTAATTCTCCTACTAATGAGCATTTTAAGTTAAGAGTGAATTACACTCCATCAAATATTACTAGAGGCTTGGAGTTTAATTTAGGTTCAACAGTAATTCCACTTTATTCAACACTTGTCTTTTAAACAGCATTGCTGAACTTATCAAATGGTTAAAGAAAAACTTAAGTTGATGATCCGGCAACACATGAAGAATCAACTATTTCTTTGTTTTTTAGTTCATAGTATGCGGTTTCAGCAGGATTAATTAAAATATGTAGCTTTTGTGTAACTGTAATCATTTATCCGGTTTTAGGATTTTCAAACTATACTTCGATACTAGTCTCTTAAGCTTTTTAACACATAAATGATAAAATATAGGTTCCTTTCTCAACACCATTTTAAACTTTATATTCAGTAACTTTTGTTAAATCCATTTTAATTGATTTATAAGCATTTTCATACCATCCATCAGTTTCACTATGATGATATAGTTTACCATTTTCACTTGTAAGTTCTAATTGAACTTATGACCATAATCCAGCAGTTTATATGAAGTTTTCTTCTGTAAATTAAACAGAATCAGCGGTTGGAACTACATTAGTGAACTTATTACTATCATCTCCTTGTAAGATAACTAAGAAATCTAATTATTAATCTTCGAAAGTAAGTTTTAATTTATATGGTGTTTCAAGCATTAAAGCATTTTCATATCTGTTAGCATCTGATTGTCTTAAGTTGAATTGTAGTTGATTTCCTATTAAAACAGATGGTTGAATAACAATGGGGTTAGATTCAGTAAAGATATCTCCAATGATTTTAAGTCCGAAATCAGCTTAGTCATATCCAGCGAATTGTTGCATAGCATTACCATAATTATCAGCCAATTATAAACGGAAAATTGGTTATTGATTCTTAGAATCGAGAGAAATAGGGACCGTGGGGGTCATAGTGTTAAATTTACTTGTGAAATATTCTAATATAGATAATTTGATGTCGACATTGTCGTTAGGAATAACACTAATAATAGATTTGATCATAGGAATCGAATTTCCACTAAGGAAGACTTGATATTCGACGTTACCAGCAAGAGTAAGGAAATGTTATTGAGAAACTGATTATTAAGAATCGTCTAAAGTGAAATTTAAGGTTGATTTAGTGAATTTTTCGGACACTTAAGTCGATCTAAATTGTAAGCTAAGACCAGCTTAACTCAACAATTATTCATTAAGGATCAACACATTTTCAAATTAATCCCTAGGAATCACTTAAATATTCATGAAAGATCCAGCTTTCAAAGTCAAATCTCCTACAATAGATCCTGTTGTTTTAACAGCACTAATCTATCCTTAAAAGAATTTGAAGTCATATTTAGATGAAACTTTTGGTGAAAAATCTATAGAATATTCTCCTGGAATCTTATAATTAGTTGTTATTGTTAGCAATCCATTCAAATCATTATATGTTTTTTCATGTTAAATATTTTGATTTAAAGAAGAAAAGATACTACATAATGGTGAATCTTTGTTTAATTTCACTTGATTATTGAATTTATCATGAGCTATAAATGTAGCTGAGAATGATGTGTCTACACTTATTGATGGAATTGATAATAAAATAGATTTTTTTGTTGTCACATAATTATACGGTGTTGATTGCAGCAGGGACAACATCCAAAACAACTTTCGAAGTTGAAAGTTTGACACCTTAAATTGTCAATTCAAGAGAATTTTTAATAGCAACTGTTGGAACCATAGTGATTAAGTATCGTCCAGGTAATGAACCTTCTTTGACAGAATAACTCAATTATTCACCAGAGAAATTCAATAGTAATTTATTTTTCAAATCACTGAACCACATGTTTGCTCTAAGATTTTTATCAACTGTTCTCAATTCAACTTCCACAATGGCCTCTTCTCCTGCAACTTTCACAGAAGAACTAGTTTTGAAAACAGTATTTTCTAGTTCGTAAGGAAGATTACTAGCTTCAACATCCATTTAAGGACCATTCAAATACAAATTATAATTCAATTATGATCCTTGGTTAAATACTGTTAAAACATAAGACCTCTAAGTAACAAGCTCATTCCATCTGTCCAAAACATCATTTAATTAATTCTAATCATAAGGAATTTCATCGTTTGGCTAACAAAAAACATAATAGAATTGATTTTATTGGCAAAGTTGAATTCTTCTATCAAAATCGATTTCTTGATTAGTAATATATACAGCTATAGGCCAATTACTCCATTGTTTGACTGGATTCTTATAAATATCAAATAATTAGATTTAGAATTTAGGGAAATAGTTCAAGTACAAGTCGAAGAATGTTAAATCGTATTAAAGGTAATCCTAGTCTTATTCTGAGAATATCAATATTTCGGAGTCTTTGAAAGAAGGCTCGATTTCGTCGACTTTGACATTGTTTAGAGTGCTTGTTATCGGTTGGTCGTTAAGTAATGCAGTGAAAGTAACTTGACCTGCTTTAACTAATTTCTGATCGAAATAATAGTACAAGTTATTCTGGTCAACTTAGATATTTTAAATCTCGGTTGATTCCGAGAGATGTTCAAATTAGGCTCTAAAGTTATTGAATCCTTTTTATTAATCATCTTTGTCTAGGGTAATGGGATTATTGATGCTATCAAAAATGAACAATTGCCATCTGACAGTGGTTCCGGCAGGGATGTTATCAACAATAGGTGAATTATCGACAGTGGATACAACTTTAGCGAAAGAATTTTGTGCGTGAGGAACTCCTTACACAACAACAAATTTGATATCAATTCCTTGAGTGTCTAATTGATTGACAATCGGATATTTAGATGAAATCAAAATGGTTCCATTCTTTTAGCATTCAAGGTTGACATTAACAATTGAATTTTCATATTATACTGATGGTGAGGATTAAAGGTGAGGGGTGAATTGCATGTTAAGATCTTAAATTTCCAATTACTCTAATTTGTTTAAGTATTTGTCATATGGAATGAATTAGATCTATCTTTTATTACCAGCCACACATTGAGTACCAATCTAAGTCTCGTCTTTGATCAACAATTAAGAAATGACATTGGGTCTGATATTTAAAGAGATATTTGTCTAAGCTTGAAGGAATTACCCGTTGTTTTATTAAATTTGCACTTAGAATTATTGAATAAGAGATTTTTTAGCGCTGATTTTAACAAAATAAGTTCCTTTGAGATCAGCTTTTTTGATTGAATGAGTGAATGCTTCGCTTGATATAATTTTGATTGATTGTTCGGGATTTTCATACCATCCGTTGGATTAACTGTGGTGATATAATTTGCTATTGGCTGATTTTAGTTTTAACAAGAATGAAGTCCAGTCTCCGGCAACTAATTCCTCAGAAGAAGGAATTATTTCTATACTAGATTAAGTGGGGAAATCATTGGTGTAGGTTAGGTATGAATCTCCATTAAGATGAACTTAATGAATTAAAGATTGTTCTTTGTAAATAAGACTCATTTTATAAGGTTATTCTAATCTTAAAGCATTTCTGTATCTGATTTGGTCTTAACCTGAAATTGAGAAAGTCATGGTATTTCCTTAAGGTTGGTCATTCTAGAATTAAAATGGTTCATCTAAAGTGAAAATGTCTCCTAAAATTTACAATTTAAATAGTTAAGGAGTGGGGAATTATCTCATTTCATTGCCGTAATTGTCATGTGCTATTAATTTAATCAATGGATTTTATATAGTATTTTCGAATTATACTGTTTCTTTTTACAAGAATTGTATGTATTTTTAAGTTATCTAAGAGAAATAGCTAAATACACTATATTCAAGAACAACATTATCATTAGCTTATACTTCAACTTCACTTTAATCCATTTTAATCTCTTCTGACAATTTTGTAAACAATTCAAATTTGTATGTATTAGCAATCGTTAATTATTACAAAACTTAAATCCTATTTTAAATTATTTTGAATTGATTAGTTCCTTATTATCCATTAAATTTATAGTTAAGTCCAAATTATTCTAATAAAGCATCATTCATTTTTAAAACATTTCCAAATTGATCTTTAGGAATTATTTCTACTTACACGATTTCACCAGCCTTTAAGATTCCGATATTTAAAATAGTTGCAGTGGTTTGAGATGGACTCATAGCACCTTACAATAAATTGAATGTGTATTATTCACTGACAGAAGGACTAAAGAATAATGTGTATTTTTCAGGGATTTTGGAAGTGGTAGAAATTTAAATCAAACCGTCTGAAGTGAATGATTGATCATAACTTTAGATTTTTTATTTTTGTAAGAATACAACATTTTAAGTAGATTGTTCATCGAGTTAGATTTTGTTTAAGTAGACATCTCTGGCTATAAATGTGGCTTTAAAGTCTAGATCAACAGATTGATCCTGTATTTATGGTAAAACTTATCCATTTAAGTCGCATAATTTGATGCTGTGAATGCTACTAGGTTGAACATTTAATTAAGGAACTTAATTCTAAAAGGTTTATCCATCGATTTTCAAGTAAACTTTATTGATTCCACTTTTCTAAGGGCTCATTGAAACGACATATCTTCCTTTAACGCTTCCCCTGCTGACAGAGTATTTAACGCTTTCATCGGCAAAAGTGAAAACTATTGCTGAGGCAATGTCTTCGAACCATTTATTAGCTCTTTTCTCTTTATCGGTGGTTCTGATCTCTAAATCAAATGACACATCGTTTCCAGCAACTACTTTTAGTTCAGCATCACTTACAATGACGGTATTTTAAATTTCCATAGGAAGATTACTAGCCATAGGATCCATTTGGTCTCCCCATAAGAACATCATGTATTTTTAAGATTATCCATCGTAAGAAACAGTTAAGGTTTCCATTCTATTAGTTATCAAATCATCCCATCGGCTCAACACGTTATTAAGTGATGATTAATCAACTGGGTGTTCGTTGTTTTAGCACATAGTATATTGCCATTTATTTTACTGACACAATTGAATTCTTCGATCATATTAAATCTCAGCACCAGTGATATATACTGCCAAATTCCATTCAGGCCAGCTGAAAATCTCATTTTCATAGATATCAAAAAGACGAACCTTGAATACGGGATATGATTTCTTGGCTTAGAAAAAGTTAGTGTTATTGTATGCCAAAAAGTTTTATTGAGCTTCATTCCATGATTCCAATCGAAGCTTTTAGAAAGTAGCAGGTAATTGTCTTACGAATACTGAATCTATTTGTGAAGTGATCAAAGTTTCTTTGTAAAATGCTTCAAAGTAATAGTCGCCAGATTAAGTTGCGTTCACCTCATAATAGTAGTATTTATTAGTCTTATCAACTTGTATGTTAGTCAAATTAGCCACTTCATTGTTAATTGACAATGATGATCTGAAATTCTCTAATCTTAAATCTAAATCAGTCAAATCAATAGTAATCACATTGTTAGCTCCATCACGGGGATAAATGATCCATCTCAATTAAGATCCGGCATTCACATCATTGGTAACAAGAGCAGAAGTCTACTAGTGAACCAATTACGAAATTGATTTTGTAGGAGCCCCCTAAACCACCATAAATTATAGCTATTATGATGGACCATTCACTGTATATACCATTGGATCATTTGAAATTATTTCCATCTTACCAACTTAAGAACATTTCAATTCAATATTAATTGAATAATTTGATTCATCATATGAATATTTGGGTAATTCCAAAATAGGAGTGGGAGTTAGGGCAATTCCACTTTTAGCTAAGACGAAATTATCAACTAAGTTTCCATATTGATCATAAGGATTGAAAGTGATTTTTCTATCCAATGGAGCCTTGCAATCAGCAAGTTAAGATTTCTCAGCAAGCAAAACTTAAGAAACAGGTGCACTCAAAATATTAACTTAAATTTTTTTAGAAACATTGATTAATTCTCCTTTAGCAGTAACATCTTCATATTAAACTTAGATAGATCCATTTCTAATCGATTTGATATATTAAACATCAATTAGATAAGTTCCTTTATCAATACCTTATTTAACTCTGTATTAATTAATTCCTTCAGCAACAACTTTGATCGATGCTAAATTATTATACCATCCGTTTGTATTAGAATGATGATATAATTTTCCATCAGTAGCTTTTAATTAAAGATTGATTTGAGTCCATTATCCAGCAATATTATTTAAAACCAATGGCGATAAATTACTTGAATCAGGATCAGGTTTGGCATTAGTGTATTTGATATTGCTATCTCCTAAGAGCTTAACTTTGTAATCAACAGTTTGAATTTCATTTTCATTTTTTGAAGGCTTATATTATAATTCAAGTTTATAATATGTTTAGATGTCTAGAGCGTTTTTATATAATGTTAATTAAGATTCAGCAATGCTGGAATACATAGAAGTTTGATCGGTTTATTTATCTTCTTCTAGTTTGATAGGATTGAATTTTCCGTAAACATCTCCAATCAATCCAATCGTAAATAATGAGGATTTATCTTCAGGGAAAACTTGATAAACATTGTTATAAATATCAACAGCTTGTAATTTGACTTTCAATTCATTTAATGCATTGTTAATACTGATATCAACATTTTTATTCATAACTTTGTAAGAATTAGTTTTTTCATCGAAATAGCTTAAAATCGATTGATCTAATTTGATGTTTTCATTAGGAATGACAGAAACTAAAAGATCCGATAGTTTTCCAACATTTTATGCTTTAATTTTTACTTACAACTATATTTTTCCAGTAACTAGAAGTTAGTCTTCAACGATGATTTCTTATCTGCTATTTTACAATTTGATGGTGGGAGCATTTGATCCGGCTCCACTAGAGTAAGTGACAGCTGCATTTGTAAATAATTCATCAGTAAGGGTTAAAACATTTTTATATTGGTCTTTTGGAATAATTTGAATTTAGATTTTGTTTCCAGCTTAGATTTACATTTATCCTAAAATTTAAACTGTTGATTAAGTGGCGCTTATTGCTCCCTAAGTCATAGTGAATTTGATGGCAGGAAGTTAGGTAGAAGGGAAATCGATGTTGTAAAGTTAAGGAACTTTAATGTTAACCATATATTTTAATAAGCCATTTTCATAGGATGTGGTACTTTAAACTGCTTAATTGTTTGATCCTGACACTGCTATTTTCAAAGGTAAACTAGTTGATAAAAGAACTTTGTTTAAGAATTTGTCTTTAGCAATAAAGTATAGGGAGGGTTAGATATCCACTGAATTGTTAGATATAGAGTTAATAACGGTACCCTAAGCAGTGCAAGGTTCTACAGTGGCAACAGCAGCAGCAACTACATTAATTTTAGGAGTGACTCCAGTAAATTCTTGGTCATTGACTTTGATTGACATCTTATTTGCATTAGTAGTAGATTTGCTAGCGACACCGGTAATAATGTATTTTCCTCTAGCTGATCCACGAGCAACAGTGTACTTAACTTATTCATCTGCAAATTTGCAAACAATTTTTTCATTTGGAATCCAAGTATTTGCTCTTAACAAAGCATTAGTGGTTCGAAGCTCAACTTCAAAAATAAATTATTCTCCAGCAACCACAGTCACATCATTAGCAGGAGTTATTTTAGTATTTTAAACAGCCATTGGTAAGTTAGATGCATCATTTGGCATTTAATTTCCTTGAATAAATACATTGAATTTTAGTGTAGAGGATCCTTTCATAGCAAGATTCACAATATACATTTTATTTGTAACTAATGCTTACCATCTTTCAGCTGTTGGATTCAATTATAATGCAATTTAATCAGCTTTCAATTAAGATTCGTCTTTGCACATATCATATCTAAATAATGTAGCTTTGCAGAGTTCAATTCTTCTATCATAAGCAATTTCATCTCCAGTAATAAAGATTCTAATATCTTGCCAAGAAGATGGAATAGTGTCAATTAGATTTTTGAATTTATCATAGACATTAAGTTTGTATACAGGATATTCTTGAATTTTTTGATTAAATGATTTTTAATCATAAGACTAGTAAGATCCATCAGCATAAATAGAAAGATCACTCAAATTGAATTAAGCGACGTCGGGAATTATTTTAACTTGACTTAATGAACTTGATATTTTTCCACCTTTATAAAGGGCGACGAAATCGTAGATTCCAGATTTTTGCAAGAGGACATCGACGTAGATGAAATTCTAACCTTTTATTTAGAGATTGGAGAGAGTTTTTGTGGTTCCATCTAATTGGTATGAGAAAGCATAATCTTAGAGGTCTTTGAGCTAAACAACGATGTTATTTGCGATAGAGTCTTTAGGACTAATGAACCATCTAACGGTGGATCCGGCTACAGTTTCAGAAACGACAACGGAATCTGAGGTGGGATCTCTAATTTGAGAATCTGATTTCTAGATGTCTATTGGTCCTTGCAAAACTTTGAAATCAATATTTTATCCTTCAGATCCCAAAGTATTAACTATAGGATAGGATGAGAAAATTCTAGATGTACCATTTTTTTTGCAATTTATAGTTAATTCGACTCTTGAATTTTTCAAGTTGATAGAAGGAGATGATTCTAACTCAGGCTCAAGTTCCAAGTTAAGTAATTAAATTTATTGATCGGGAATATGGTTTGCAAATTCATCGTGAGCTTACAATTATAGAATTCTTTATTAAGAAGCAATACAATCGTTTAATTGTGTTTTATCAGTAATAAGTAGTTAGGAAACTGGAGCTGGGACTATTGTAAGTTACAAATCATTAGTAATAGTGTAATCTGATAAAGTTGCAACATCTTTCACTTAGAAATCAATATTGAATTGACCAGCTTTTGTAACAAAGAATTCTACGTTATAGGTTCCTTTTTGTTATCCTTTAGTAACGGTAACATTTTATAATTAGGTAGATAATATTTTGATTTAATCTACACCATACCATCCGTCGTAATCACTGAAATGATATAATTTTTTTTCATCAGGAGACTCGAATTTGATCATAACACTATTCCATTTTCCGGCGATCTAGGTCAATTAAGCTGGATCAATTTTAATAGAATCTTTGGTTGGAGCTACATTGGTGTATACATCTGCACTGTCTCCGAGGAGTCTAATCTTGAATGATTAAGATAGTAAATTATATTTCAATTACAAATTATAAGATAAATCTAAAGCATTCTAATATTTTTTTAAGTTAGCAGCGTCCATTTTTAATGTAAGATATTTTCCATTTACTTAAGTATCAGAAAATGTAATAGGATTCGATTCTGTATAAATGTCACCAATTATTTATAATTTGAAAGTAGAAGCTTATAAATCAGGGAAAACTTCCATACTATTATTATAAATATCAAATGGTAATAATTTGAAACCTCCTTATATCTTAGTATCTATTTCCAAAATTTATCCATTATTGATGATTTTTTCTCCTTTTTAATCAAAGTAGTATAATAAACAATTACTGAGTTAAATTTCATCATTTGAAAGTACAATAATATTACTTTAATCAATAGAAATAGAATTTGAATTGATTTATACATCGAAGGCATATTGTCCTGAGATTTTGATTTGATGCTACATGGTTATAGTTTAATTGTTATTGATTAAGGTGAATGATGATGATCCAGTTTATTTTTGAGAATTGGTTGTAAAGAAATATTTGATTTGAGCATCTTGAAGTAAAGGGCTATTTAAAATAAGGTCATTTCCAAATTAATCTCTAGGGAAAACTTATAATTGGACAGATTATCCTGCTTTGATTGATTATCCTGAAATAATTTTGGCAGTGGTTTTTTGAGCACTTATTTTACCTTATGTTAATTGGAAAACGTATTTTTCACTTACACTTGGTGAGAATTAAATGCTATAAACAGTTGGGATTTTGGTGTCAGAAGTGATTTTCAAAAGACCATTAGTGAATGATTAGGTATAACTTTAAATAAAATCCTCGTATTTATCCGCACCTTTATTAATATTGAATCTCATGTCTAAAGAACCATCTTATGTTCTGGGTCTTTAAGCATCTCTAGTAAACACACAGCTTTGTCTTGAATTTTGGTTGAGAGTGATTACATTCTAGTATTGATCTATAGCTTAGAAGTAAGCATCGAAATTATTGTCTACAGTTTGATTGGCTATTTAAGATAATGGTTAGCCATTAGCAGAAACCAAAGAGATTTTAGATATTTCACTAGGAACAACGTTTAGTTTAGGAACGAAATTAGGGAAATTGATCTAATCGATTTTAAGGGACACTGTATTAAGGCCGCTCTTTAAAGGAGTGAATGATATCACATATTTTCCTTTTTGTGAACCTTAAGCTAAAGTGTATTTGACATTTTCACCGCTAAAAAAGCAGATTATTGAATTGTTCAGATTTTCAAACCACTTGTTGCTTCTGAGATCCTTGTTGGTGGTTCTGATTTCAATGTTCATCACAACGGTTTATCCAGCAACTACTTAAAGGTCAGATTATTCGGTCACCACACTATTAGCAACGCTCATCGGAAGATTGCTTGCAAGAGGGTCCATTTGTGATCCGAATAAATACATCTTGTAAGTATTTAATTTTTATCCTTGAAGCTCGACTGTTAAATCATAATTCGTGTTGGTTATTAAATCATCCCATCTAGTGAGTACGTTGCTTAACGAAGTTTGGTCTGCTGGGGAAGGATCAGTATCATCACACATTGTGTAAACGAAATCATTTAAGTCGCAAAGCTAAATTCTATGGGCAAAAGAAATTTCGCTTGATGTAATATAGAATCGGATGCCTTAAAATTCTTTAGGGAATGTCAATAAATTATTTTGAAATTTATCAAAAATTTAAATTTTGAATTAGGGATATGCAGATTTAGGTTAGAAAAAACTAGATCCATTATAATTTTAGAATTGTCCCTAGACAAGAGCTTATACTTTAGATTCACTAAATAACGCAGCCAAAGGCTATACGGTGATCATATCCACTTAAGTGCTTATTTCTTTATCCTAGTAAAAAGCCGAAAAAGTGTAAGCTCCTTATTATTTTAAAGTGACATCAAAATAGTAGTAAGTTTGGTCAGAAGATACTTAAGGAATGTCGGATTTTGTTTGAGATTGTCCGTTAAACTCTACTGAGTATTTGAATAAGGTTTATCTTAGGAAATCTTTGTTGAGATTAATTTTGATTTGATTATCATATTCATCCACAGGGTTTATTCTCCATCTAATAGTAGTTCCAGCGGGAATATCACTGCCAAACATAGAGTCGTTCAAAGGGTTCACGATTTAAGCAATACTCTTAGTAATGCTTGGGACTCCATGTGAAACTTCAATTTTCATTGATACAGCAGATCCGTCTTTATTTTCCTTCACAGGGAAACTACTAACCATCAACATTTCTCCGTTTTAGTGGCATTAAAGGTTAATCTTGATTTAAGATCCTTCTTAAGCATATTTGGGATCAGACTTCAATCTAGGTGTCATTTGCAAACCAAGTTCACCCAATTAATATGATGGATTTTCATTTCCATATTTATCAAGAGGAGTCATTGAAATGCTCTTTTGGTCTCCACTTACACAAGGAGCAAAATCTTATTTATTAGTTAAAATAAGTTAAGACACAGCAGCTGCTCTCACGCTCACAGACACTTTATTAGAGCATATTTACATTTATCCGTCTTACTTAAATTTAAACGTTAATTGCATGTTGCTAACCTATTTTACAAATACCAAATCAATCAAATATTATCCTTATTTGCCACCTTTTCGAATAGAACTCTCATCATATACTAAGAATCCATCCAAATTAGATTAAATTTAAAGGCTATCGCTCAATTTCCCATCAAACCATCCAGAAGGCCACTATGGTACCAATTTATTATCAGATGCCAATAATTAAATAGTAATTGTAGTTTACTCACCAGCAATTAATTACAATGTTTTTGGTGAAATTTCTACTTTAGATGGGTCAATTTTTTATAAAGAAAAAATAGTAGCACTGAGTCCTTCAGAGAAATTAAAAGGGAATATTCTAACTTTATCGTTAAATTTGACATTCACTTAGTAGTTGATATCTTTATAACCAGTTTAGTATTCAGCTCTATTTTATATAGAGAATGCATCACCAGAAGCAACCAATAACAAAGGATTAGAGGTAGTCCATAAACCTCCAGTCAAAAACACAGAAATTTGGTTTCTTAAAGAAACATCAACATTATTCAATGGAGATAAATTACCATAGGTGTCTTTCAATTAAATAAAAACAGATAAGACTTAATTTTGAGAATACACAATAGTTTAAGATTCACTCATTGAAACTCTTTGTAGATTTTACTAAGAGCTAAGATACTCGAAAGGACTGTTATTGAAATCAATTTGAGCTTGATTAAATTAAACTTGAACTGATTTAACTGACATATTGATTGCTTTTTGATTGTAAAATATTTCAAATGATTAAGCTCCTGCAATTATAAGTTAAACTTTAACATATATTTTGGAATCCTTAATGATAATATTATTGTTATTTCCAGCTTGACCATTTTGTTTATATGAGAATTTATCTTAAATAGCTGCAGAGGCATTAATTACATTTTTAAATTGATCGAGAGCTATAACTTCATATTCAACGAATGATCCAGCTATGAGGGTAGAGCTTGTTAGCATTTTGGCAACAGTATTAAATACATCAACTTCTCCACTTGAAATACTGTAAATTAAAGGAGCACTCAAATTGTTGCTAAACTCGATTTTGTATTAACCAGATTTTCTACTTACTGGTAATACCTTTAAGAGCCCATTAACATATTCGGTAGTGAACGATTCTAATTGATTATTTAATGTTATCTTAAGGTTGGTGCTTGCTACATTATCCTTTACGGTTTATTCAAAAGGAGCCCAACATTTTCCTGTGATGGGATTGTATGCACAAAGATCTGTCACATGCTAGACACATTACCAAAAAGAATGTTTTTCACAACCTTTAGTAGGAGGAAGAACTTAAAATTATACATAATTTTAATAGCTATCCTATCCTTTCAAGTAAAGTGTAAGAGGTTTATCAGCATCAGTAGGAGAAATATTTTATTAAACTTTTCCTTAAGAATCTGAAAGATAAATTTATTTAATAGCTCCACTAATCACTTTATATTAAGGTAATTTAGAAGTCATAGCAATACCATTTATTTCAATAGTAAATGCTCTTGTTTCTGTGATAACTTCAGGAGTCATATCTATATAATAGATACCATTGGCATTTCCTTTAGTAACAGTATATTTGATTTATTCACCAGTAAATTTCAATTTAATGCTATCTGATGGATTTGTGAAAAAGTAATTAGTTCTTAGAGCAGCATTAGTAGTTCTGGTTTCTAATTTGAAATGAATTGATTATCCAGCTACAACTAAGACATTATCATTTGGTGAGACAATACTGTTAGCAACAGATAATGGAAGATTACTTGTATTTGGATCAGATGGTTATCCTTTCATCTCAAATGTGAAATCTCTCTTTAAATTTCCATATTATAAAGTAATAGTATAATATCTCTATGTAATTAGTCTATCCCATCTTTCTTAGAATGGAGAAAGCACAGGATTCAAAGCTTACTAATCTGAAGGTAAAAGTTGATCTTATGAACAGAATTTGATATCAAATTATGACCAGCATAATTCTAATCTTTATTCATAAGTGACTTCAGAATTGGTGATATATGCTCTTAAATCAGATTAACCTGAAGCTTTATGACACCATGGTTCTTCGGACCCTTATTACAATGGATTCCAACAACATCCTTTTGATTTGCATTATTCTTCCTATATACCGTAGTATCCACATTCAACTCTATTAGAAGCATCGGCAACACATTTGTTTTGGTTCCAGTTAGAGGGAATTTAGCTAATTGGATTTTTATATTGATCAAATAATTAAACTTTGATTTCAAATTTGTCTGATTTTTCTTGTGGGAAATTAGCAGTGTAGTCAATAAAATTTGCAGTTGAGCTGCTAAGGTATTTGATTTAAGTCTGAGTGAAATCAGCGGCAAGAGCATTAATTTGAACTTGTGAAACATCAGAATTAATTTTTTTGTCCTTGTAATATGCAAAAAATTGAGCAGATCCTTACTAGGTTAACAAGGCTTCCACGTAGTAATAATTATTATCAGCGCTGACCTTAATTTATGATAACTATTAAGTATTAGTTCCCTAGACAAAATTTACTTTGAAATTGCTTAACGCTAGAGTAGCATCACTTAAATTGATGGTGATTTAGTTATTGAGCTCGTCTCTCAAAGTAAATTCATATCTTAGAGTGACTCCTGCATTAAATGTTGAGCCTACCACTTAGTGTTTATCATTGTTCAACACTAATTAGGCATGAGATTTAGTCACATCTACATTACCATAGGTAACTTCGAAGCTAGGAGTTTACACTGTAGATCCTACTTTGATGGGGAAAGCACTTGTAACCTAAGCTACACCTGGTTTCTAGCAAACTGTTTTAAGAGTAATTGTAGTGGCAGAAACTTCGACCAAAGCGGCTGATGCTATTCCACTAGTTACTTGTAATGCAATTTAGTTTTATTTAACATCCTAGACTAAATTTCCATATTTGTCTATAGCAGTCAATTCAAGTTATCTGGAGGTTCCAGCCTAGCACTTAGTGAGAAGAGATCCACTGCTAAGGCTCAATTAAACTGGATTATTAGCAAGAGCAGTTAGTTTGAAAACTTATTAGGCTGTGATGAATTAACCCTTATTGTAGAAATCTTCGTATTATACTTTTATTTCATATGTTTTAGCAACTTCAGTATATATTGAAATCAAGTATGATCCTCTGTATGTTCCTTTCTACACAGTATATTAAATCTAGGTATCAAGTTTCACACTGCTCATATCTGTATACCATCCTCCTGTTAAAGTTTGAGCGAAATTTTTTCCATTTTCACTTCTTAAATTGAATTACACACTAACCCAATTTCCAGCAATGACATCTTTAAATGTTGGAGAAACAACCACTGATTATGCAGTTGGTTAAACTGTTGTATACATATCATCTTATTCATTTCCTAAAATTTAAGATTTTAAATATTAAAGATTAATATTTTAAGCTCCTTTGTTAGCAGTAATAGTTAAAGAAGCGGTATTTTTGATTTCAAATTTATATAAATTTATATCTGATTCTTTAAGAGAAAATTCCAACTAATTATTTAAGATTTTATTATCAAAGGAGTATGATTTTTTAGCTCCATCAGGGATACTAAGGATACATGAATACATCCATCCAGCCTCTGGGTTAACATTATTTCCTAAGATATCGAAAAATGATAGTCTAATAAATGGAAGTCTATTGTTGTTATCAAAATTGATAAAGGATGAAGCAAACATTTCGGTAGGTTGACCGTTGACAATTTTAAAAGCTTTTGTATTTTAAGGATAGATATCTCCTACTGTAACAGTCAATTGACAATAATCACACTTGATGGGTAATCCATTAATTAATGGTTTGAATGTGTACTATCCATTTTTTGGAGGGGTAACTATGAATTTGATCTTTCCATCAATGGCGATAGTAGAATCAGCATTATTTAGAACTGTAACGATGCCATCATTTCTTATGTGCTGAACTGAGAACATGCTAAGATAGTTTTGTGAAATAGTATCGGCTCTTAAAATCAGGGATCCGTAAGCATCAATAGGTTGAATAGTGAATTCTACTTAAGCTCCGTATTTGATTGTTGAAAGACTGACTTATCCTTGACTTAGCACATCAGGTTAGCTGAGTTAAATCAATAAATTCAATTTAACATTTGAAAAGGTATTAGTAAGGGTGAATGTTGCACCGCCTTTTGGAGTAAAAGAAACTTAGTAATTATTTGTGTAAATTAATTAAGCATTAATTTTGACAGTTTCTAATGAAGATGTGAAAATTATTTCTGTATTTCCTAGCGGAACGCCGTTTCCATATGCATCTAAGGTCTTGAATTTGAATATATATGGTTATCCAGCTTTACCTGGTTTTAAAGTATTAGAACTTTCTAAATTATCACTATTGATAATCATTTGGGTAGCTATTGAAGGTGAAATAGTGACTACAACGCTTACAGGATATTATTTTTCCTCTACAAACAACTAACAACTGTGGTTTGCAGATACATTTTCATCGACAGAGCATTCATAATTTCCGGATAACGTCAACTTTTAACACACAGCATTTTGATCGTAAATCCAAATTCTGAGTAAATTTTCAGGAATAAAGTAAGTTATTCTTTGTTTTTATGCGGTTCTTAATGTAACTGAGAATTTGACTTTTGATTATCCAGCGGTAATTGTCGGAGTAGTGGTAGTGAAAATAGTTTGCATTAAATCATATGAACCGTTTCCTGCATCAGTATCGGTTCCGTCAGAGAGAATTTATACAGCAAAATCCATTTTTTGTGAGTTGTAATATACAGTCAATACGTAGTTAGATCTTCCCACCAGTCTTTAGTAGTCTTATTGTTGAGCAGCACATACTGTTAATGCAACAGTGTTTCCAAATTATACCACACACATATTCATAACACTCATGTAATTTCCTTACAATTAAGCAGTGAGTTCAGAAACAGATGTCATTGTAACTTCATTTTAGAATTGATCATAAAATTTTAAAGCAACTTTGAAAGGAGATTTATTACTAATTGCAATGGTAGACGATGAAATTTGTTCATTTTCTACTTTAAAAGCCTTTGTTAGTGAGAATGAAATCACACTGCTTTGTATATTTACTTGACAGTTTGTACAAGCTAATGGCAAATTATTAAGGGTGGGAACTAATTTGACCGTTCCTGCTTAAGTCATAGGAATATTTTTATATTCGATGAAATTCTAAACTACAGGCACACTTTACACAACAGGTTATTATGGTTTATACCAGCTTGGTCTGGATGTTCCTTAACACCAACTGGCCCAAGAGCAAGTTCTAGCTCCATCACAATGGCAATTATTACTACATCTATTACTTCCTAAACTAGTCGTAGCCTCATTATACATATAATCATAAGATTCACATGATGGTTTAGGAGGTTCAGAAACAATAGGTTAGGGAGTATATTATTGCAAAGTTACTTTGCCGGTTGGAGATGTTACATCCATTTTAACTGAGTTTTTATAACTTTCGGGAAGCAATAAGTTGCCTAATCTATCCATTAAGTAAAGCTTAACTTCGGCTGCATTGTTTTGAGCTGATAAAGTCGATGACAAAGCTTATCCGTTAGATGAGAAAGCCTAAGCATATGATGTTTTAGCTGATGGAGTTCCAATGTTTACAGTAAATTAAATGGGAGTCGACAAAAGAGTTGATTAAATAGAATAAGTTCCGATAGTGTCAAAATATACAATAACTTTGAATTAACCTTTTTAAGAATCCCATTAAACCTAGTGATTATTTTAAGACTATTTGCCAGCAGGCCAATTAATGCTAATTTTTGACTAAATGGTTTAAGCAAGATTACTATCGCTAATAATATTCAATCCACTGTCAAAAGCATTTAGTCCAAATTAAAATTCATTGGAATCTGAAGTAATGGTGTTTTACATATACACAAAATCCACGCTTGCGCTTTCCAAACTTCCGGGAACTACGTTGAATACAGCATCACCATAACTTTTACCGTTGTACAATATTCTTATTTGTTTTTAAGCAACAACACGGCATTTGAAATTCACATAGTAAGCAGGACCGCTTTAGCTGAATTCTCTTTATGTTCCGTCAGTGGTACTCACAAATTAACAATCAGATCCAGTTATAAATTAATAACTTACATAACTTGAACTATCCACACCTTCTATAGGAACATATCTCTCACCACATCTGTTATATAAGTACAAAGGAATCGAAAATTAAGTAAGAGGTGTCACTCTAGATTAATAATCTCGCACTGAATTACTAGTAGGAGAACTTCTAATTCTTCTTACTTTCACATTTCTAGCCAAATAATTGGTAGTCTAATCATGATTACCAGCACTAACTCCTAAATAAAATTTCTAATTAGGAGGCAAATTTATTAGCTAAGCAAATGGACTAGGGAAAGATTCATATCTAAGCTACAAAATTCCATTGATATACACATAAAAACTTTTATTGAAATATCTTATCATATATTAAGCATTTTTAATAAAGTTTTCTTTCTTTTCTTTACTAAAATTTGGTGGATTGGCAGTTTTAGCTAAACTGTAATAATCATTAGAGTCTGCTGCTCCAACATTTCTATTAATAGATATATGGTTATAATTGACATCATTTTTATCAGAATTCTACCAACTATCAAATTCAATAGCTAAGGCATTTTGAATACCATGGTAACCTAGTCCTGATCCAGATCCTCCTCTGGCCATAGGTCCTGAAGATTGCATTACAAATGCGAACCCTGAACCTCCACAAGTGTAATCATGGAACCAACAAAATGGATCATACCATACGCAAGAAGTACAAGTAGGAGAAGTCAACTCCATATTCCATGAAAATTCAAATCCATTTTCCCAATCCTAAAAATAAGTGTATGTCCAAAATGCACTAGCTTCATTTTTCACACCACTTTTACACACAAGAAGATAATCGAGATCTTGATTCGAATGAAAAAACTTTTGATTCACATAACCAGAAAATTAAGGATGCTACATAGGAAGGTCATCGAATTCATAATTCGTACATGATTATTACCATGTTTGTCCAATTATGAATGAAATCAGTAACAA